>ERZ791624.145-NODE-145-length-52288-cov-4.293033_pt1 | contig 52288 bp, 43 predicted proteins | sample MGYA00510058_ERZ791624 | MGnify/ENA primary metagenome ERZ791624 (study PRJEB30046, sample SAMN00715158) | human gut metagenome | study: EMG produced TPA metagenomics assembly of the A metagenome-wide association study of gut microbiota in type 2...
CCCGGGGCCGCGCGAACCCAATGTTTACGTGAACACGCCCTAGGCGAGCAGACTGGGCTTGCCCAGCAGCTTTTCCATGGCATCGCGCAGCGTGAACAGCTCGCGCTGAAAGCTGTCGAGCTTCTCGCGCATGCGCACCGTGGGGGCGAGCACGGCCATGGAATATGCGCCGCGGTAGGTGCCAATGGAGACCGCGAGCCCCGCCACGCCAGGCAGCACCTGGTCATAGTCCAGCGCAAAGCCCTGGCTGCGGATTTGGGCCATCTCCCGCAGCAGCTGCTTCAGCGGCACGGCGTTGGGCGCACCTGACTGCCGCACCCATTCCTGTACTGCGACGTCATCCATGCGCGCCAGCAGCGTCTTGCCGGGTGCTGTGGTCTGCGGTGGCGGTGCCATGCCCAGCTGCGGCACCACGCGCAGCACCTGTTCACCCACGATGGCATCCACCACATGCAGCTGGTGCTGCTGCAGCCGCACCAGACAGACGGTTTCCTGCAGCTTCAGCGACAGCTGCTCGGCATAGGGCTTGAGCACGGGAACGATGTCCGAATGCGTCTGGTACAGCATCTGCCCCAGCGCCGGGCCAATGCGAAAGCCGGTGCTGCCCGCCGGCTCGACGATGTTTTCCACCACCAGCGCATTGATGATGCGCTGCACCGTCGAGCGCGGCAGCTCCACCTCGGCCGCAATCGCAGCCAGACTCATGCCGCAGGGCTGGCCGTGGGCAGAGAGCACACGCATGCTGCGGCTCATGCGCGCAATGACCTGAATGCCACATTGCTGGCGGTCGTCGGGATCAATAGCGGGGCTTTCGGTCATGGCAGGCCATCTCGAAGTTGTGCAGAGGTTGGGAAAGGATGCAAGTCACCGAGCTTATCGCCTTCTGTGGCTGTAGGGTTGTGCCCGTGGTGATGCCCTCGAAAATGATCGTCTAGTGATACACTGAATCGCAATGTGATACAGGTAAAAGGGCGGATGCACCGCAAGGCGCACCGTCCTTTTGTCGTCTAACCCTGATGTGCCAGCAGGGGCTGGCTTTTGCGAGGAGAGTGAATTCATGAGCGTGACGCTTCCAAACGTGGTGCGCACGGCGCTGGCCGTGGCGGCCGCAGCCACGTTGATTGCCTGTGGTGACAAGCCCGGTGCGCAGGCCGGTGCTCCCGGCCCTGCCGCCGTGGGGGTGTATGAGGTGCAGCCACAGGCTGTGTCGCTGGATGCAGAGCTGCCCGGCCGTACCGTGGCCTCGCGCGTGGCGGAAGTGCGTCCCCAGACCAGCGGCATCGTGCAAAAGCGTCTGTTTGAAGAAGGCAGCATGGTCAAGAAGGGCCAGCCGCTCTACCAGATTGACCCCGCCACCATGAACGCCCGCCTGGCCAAGGCGCAGGCCCAGCTGCAAAGTGCCGAGAACCTGGCCAAGCGCTACGAAGTGCTGCGCGAGAAGAACGCCATCAGCCAGCAGCAGTACGACGACGCCATGAGCGCCTGGCGCAATGCCCAGGCTGACGTCGAGCTGGCACGCATCGACACCGTCTATGCCAAGGTGCTGTCGCCCATCTCCGGCTATATCGGCCGCTCCAATGTGACTGAAGGCGCCTTGGTCAGCGTGGGCCAGTCCCAGGCCATGGCCACCGTGCAGCAGCTGGACCCCATCCATGTGGACATGCAGCAGTCCATGACCGACATCCTGCGCCTGCGTGCCGAGAATGCCAAGGGCAGCGCCCAGGTGCGACTGCTGCTGGAAGACGGCAGCGTCTATCCCGTGCAGGGCACGCTCAAGTTTTCGGAAATGCATGTGGATGAGGGCACAGGTTCCGTGACCCTGCGCGCCACCTTTGCCAACCCCGATGGCCTGCTGCGCCCCGGCATGTTTGTGCGTGCCCAGGTGCAGACGGCCGCCAGGGAAGATGCTCTGCTCGTGCCCCAGCAGGCCGTGTGGCGCAACACCCAGGGCAAGCCCATGGTCTGGGTGGTGGGGGCAGACAACATCGCCAAGCCACGCCCTGTGAATGCGGTCCGTTCGGTGGGCAATACCTGGCTGGTGGAAGGTGGTCTGCAACCCGGTGAGAAGGTGATTACCGAAGGCCTGCAGAAGCTGCGCGGCGAAATGCCCGTGCAGCCCGTGCCAGCCACGAATGTGGACATCGTGACCGACCTGTACGCCGTGGGCAAGGGCGCATAAGGAAAGCACGCCATGTCCAAGTTCTTTATCAACCGCCCCATTTTTGCGTGGGTCGTGGCCATTGTGGTCATGCTGGCGGGTGTGCTGGCCATCAAGGGCCTGCCCATCAACCAGTACCCCAATGTGGCACCACCCGCGATCTCGATTTCGGTGACCTACCCCGGCGCTTCTGCACAGGCCGTGCAGGACACCGTGGTGCAGGTGATCGAGCAGCAGCTCAACGGCCTCGATGGCCTGCGCTACATCACCTCGGCTTCGGAGTCGGATGGCTCCATGCAGATCGTCGTGACCTTCGAGCAAGGCACGGACCCTGACATCGCCCAGGTGCAGGTGCAGAACAAGCTCAACCTCGCCACCCCCATGCTGCCGCAGGAAGTGCAGCAGCAGGGCATCCGCGTGGCCAAGTACCAGATGAACTTCATGCTGGTGGTGGGCCTGGTGTCGGAAGACGGCTCCATGAGTTCGGCCGACCTGGCGGACTACATTGCCACCAACCTGCAGGATCCCATCTCGCGTACCGAGGGCGTGGGTGACTTCACGCTGTTTGGTGCACCATATGCCATGCGCATCTGGCTGGACCCTGCCAAGCTCAACGCCCACCAGCTCACGCCTTCGGATGTGATTGCTGCCGTCAAGAGCCAGAACGTGCAGGTGTCTGCCGGGCAGCTCGGCGGTCTGCCCACCATCAATGACAAGGTGCAGCTGCAGGCCACCGTGCTGGGCAAGACCCGCATGAAGACGGCGGAAGAGTTCCGCGAAATCATGCTCAAGGTCAAGCCCAATGGTGCCCAGGTGCGCCTCAAGGACGTGGCCGATGTGCAGCTGGGTGGCCAGTTCACCGCCATTTCCAGCAAGTTTGACGGCAAGCCTTCGTCGGCACTGGCCTTGCGTCTGACCACCGGCGGCAATGTGCTGGATGCGGTCAAGGCCGTGCGCGCCACCATTGCCAAGCTGGAACCCAACTTCCCGCCCGGAGTGAAGGTGGTCTTCCCCTACGACACCTCGCCCGTGGTGCAGGTGTCCATCGACTCGGTGGTCCACACCCTGTTTGAAGCCATCGTGCTGGTGTTTCTGGTGATGCTGCTGTTCCTGCAGAGCATCCGTGCCACGCTGGTGCCTACGCTGGCCGTGCCTGTGGTGCTGCTGGGTACGTTCGGCATCCTGCTGGCAGCGGGCTTCACCATCAACCTGCTGACCATGTTTGCCATGGTGCTGGCAATTGGTCTGCTGGTGGACGACGCGATTGTGGTGGTGGAAAACGTGGAGCGTCTGATGCACGAAGAGCATCTCTCGCCCAAGGAAGCCACCATCAAGTCCATGGGCCAGATCTCCGGTGCGCTGGTCGGTATCGGTCTGGTGATCTCTGCCGTGTTTGTGCCCATGGCCTTCATGGATGGCTCCACCGGCGTGATCTACCGCCAGTTTGCCGTGACTATTGCGGCTGCCATGACCCTGTCCGTACTGGTGGCGCTGATCTTCACGCCCGCCCTGTGCGCGACGATTCTGAAGGCACCCGTACCCGGCAAGAAGCCTGCCGCGTTCTTTGCGTGGTTCAACCGCGTGTTCAACGCCGGTGCCAGCGGCTATGCCGTGGGCGTGGAAGGCATCTTGAAGCGCAACAAGTGGTTCTTGCTGATCTATGTGCTGCTGCTGGTGGCACTGGCGGTGCTGTTTGCGCGCATCCCCTCGGCCTTCCTGCCTGAGGAAGACCAGGGCACGATGATGGTGCAGGTACAGCTGCCACCCAATGCCTCGGCCGCCCGTACCGAGCAGGTGCTGCAGAAGGTGGTGAACCACCTGCTGGAAAACGAAAAGGACACGGTCAACGGCGTGATGTCGGTGAACGGCTTCAACTTTGCCGGTCGCGGTCAGAACTCTGGTCTGCTGTTCGTGGAGCTCAAGCCCTTTGAGCAGCGCAAGCGCCCTGATCAGCACCTCAAGGCGCTGCATGGCCGCACCTGGGGCTTTGTCAGCCAGATCAATGACGCCATGATCGTGCCCATCATGCCGCCAGCCATCATCGAACTGGGCAATGCCACAGGCTTTGACTTCTACCTGCAGGACAACGGTGGCGTGGGCCACGAAGTGCTGATGCAGGCGCGCAACCAGATGCTGGGCATGGCGGCGCAGACGCCACAGCTGGCCATGGTGCGCCCCAACGGTCTGTCTGACGAGCCACAGTTCCAGATTGAAATCGACGAGGAAAAGGCGCGTGCGCTGGGTCTGAATCTGGCGGACATCAACTCCACCATGTCGATTGCCTGGGGCTCGGCCTATATCAATGACTTTATCGACCGTGGCCGCGTGAAGAAGGTCTTCCTGCAAGGCAAGGCGGAATCGCGCGTGGGTCCGGACGATTTCGCCAAGTGGTATGTGCGCAATGACGCCGGCAAGATGGTGCCTTTCAGCGCCTTTGCGACCGGCAAGTGGGTCTACGGCCCCGCCAAGCTGGAGCGCTTTAACGGCGTGCCTGCCGTGCAGATCGTCGGTGGCACAGCCCCCGGCGTGAGCACGGGTGAAGCCATGGCCGTGGTCGAAGGTCTGGCCCAGCAGCTGCCACCGGGTGTGGACCTGGTCTGGTCTGGCCTGTCGTATGAAGAAATCAAGGCGGGCAACCAGAGCGCCTGGATCATGGCCCTGTCCATGCTCATGGTGTTCCTGTGTCTGGCAGCCTTGTACGAAAGCTGGGCGATTCCGTTCTCGGTGATGCTGGTGGTGCCCCTGGGTATTCTGGGTGCTGTGCTGGCCACACTGAGCCGTGGTCTGACCAATGACGTGTTCTTCCAGATCGGCATGATTACCACCGTGGGTCTGGCTGCCAAGAACGCCATTCTGATCGTGGAGTTCGCACGCGAGCTGCATCGCGAAGGCAAGCCGCTGATGCGCGCTGCCGTGGAAGCTGCACGCCTGCGTCTGCGCCCCATCATCATGACCTCCATGGCCTTTGTGCTGGGTGTGGTGCCTCTGGCCATTGCCACGGGCGCATCCAGCGGCAGCCAGCACTCCATCGGCACCAGCGTGGTGGGCGGCACCCTGGCGGGTACCTTCCTCGCCATCTTCTTTGTGCCCCTGTTCTTCTACGTGATTGGTCATATCACCGAACGCTTTGGCAAGCGCACACCTGCTGCGGAAGCAGAGGAGAAAAACGCATGAAATTGCACACCCTGACCGGCGCTCTGGCGCTGGCGGGGCTGTTGAGCGCCTGCTCCATGGCCCCCAAGTATGAAACCCCGGCCGCCCCCGTGGCCGCCACCTGGCCCAGCGCACAGGCGCAAGGCAGCGAAGCCGCCGCCGTGCAGTGGCAGCAGTTCTTTGCCAACCCTGAGCTGCGCGAAGTCATTGCCCTCACGCTGTCCAACAACCGCGACCTGCGCGCTGCCGCGCTGAATGTGGAAGCCTTTCAGGCGCTCTACCGCATTCAGAAAGCCGAGAGCACGCCTGCCATCGGTGCACAGGCCGCAGGCTCGCGCCAGCGTGTGCCTGCCGATGTGGCGGGTGCGCCAGATGCCGTCATCTCCAGCACCTACACCGTGGGGCTGGGCGTGGCCGCCTATGAGCTGGACCTGTTTGGCCGCGTGAAGTCGCTCAACGAGCAGGCCCTGCAGAACTACCTGGCCATGGAAAGCACGCGCAAGGCCACCGAGCTGAGCCTGGTCGCTGCCACGGCCAGCGCCTGGATGAGCTGGCAGGCCAACCAGCAGATGCTGGATGTGCTGACCCGCACCGTCAAGGCCAATGAAGACGCGCTGGCGCTGATTGCGGTGCAGGTGGAAAACGGCATTGCCTCCGACCTGCAGCTGCACCAGGCCCAGACCGCCGTGGACAGCGCCCGTGCCCAGCACGCCCAGATGCAGCGTGCCGTGGAGCAGGACCTGAACGCCCTGCAGGCACTGGTGGGGGCCGAACTGCCCGCTTCCGTGCTCAATGCGCGCGTGGCACCGCAGCGCTGGCAGTTTGCGGCACTACCCGTGGGCCTGCCTTCGCAGGTGCTGGCGCAGCGCCCGGACATTCTGGCTGCCGAGCAGCAGCTCAAGGCCGCCAACGCCAACATCGGCGCGGCGCGTGCGGCCTTCTTCCCCAGCATCTCGCTCACCGCGAGTGCGGGCACGGCCAGCAGCGATCTGTCCGGCCTGTTCAAGGGTGGCTCGGGCGCCTGGAGCTTTGCGCCCCAGATCAATATTCCGCTGTTCAGCGGCGGCCGCCTGAAGGCCAACCTCGACTACGCCACGCTGCAAAAAGACATGCGTGTGGCGCAGTACGAAAAAGCCATCCAGACCGCCTTCCGCGAAGTGGCCGACGGCCTGGCTGCCCGCAAAACCTTTGGCACGCAGCTGCAGGCCAACCAGCGCCTGCTGCAAACCTCTGGCAAGTACCTGGACCTGGCCCAGCTGCGCTATGACAACGGCGTGGAAGCCTATCTGACCGTGTTGGATGCCCAGCGCAGCCTGCTCAATGCCGAGCTGGGCGTGGTGCAAACCGCTTTGCAGCAGGCCATCAGCGAGGTCAATCTGTTCAAGGCGCTGGGTGGGGGCATGCTGGAGGCAGCGTCAGCCCAGTAATGCGCTGGGCTGAAAAGTGCTTTTCAGCGGCTGGATAGAAAAAGCCACCCTGGCTGTTGTGCTGGGGTGGCTTTTGTTTAATCGTGGCGTTGAACGTGGCGTGTGCTGCAAGCACGATTGTGCTTAAAACCACTTTTTAGGACTGAATACCTTGTGGTGAGGCGCTTTCAGTAATTGATCGACCAAGCAATGAAAAGCAAACTTACTCTAAAGGCTCACAACTTTCTTCAATAACAAACGGTTTTTTACCGCCAGCAAGGCTTTCCCCAAGCTGCCACAATAGCGCCCCTTTGTTTGATCAGGCAGTATCAGAAAAATAGCTGCCAGCGCTGATAAACACTTGCTTTTAAAGAGAAAAGTATCTTAAAAGCTTGTTTTATCAGCGCTGGCAGCTCTTGTTTTGATAGAGGGCTGCCCTCTCTGGATTTCTTGCATGCACATTCTTCCGCACACCACGCTGGGTATTGACTTTGGTACTTCCAACTCCGCCATGGCATGGCGCACCGCCGGGCAGAGCGCACAGCTGGTGCCGCTGGAAGGCAAGGCAGCGGCCATGCCCACGGCGCTGTTCTTTCACTACGAAGACCACAGCACGCACTATGGCCGTGATGCCATGCGGCAATACCTGGCGGGCGAAGAAGGCCGCCTGATGCGCTCGCTCAAAAGCCTGCTGGGCAGCAGCCTGCTGCAGGACAAGACGGCAGTGCACGGCCAGCTGGTGAGTTACCAGGACATCATTGCCATCTTCCTCAAGCTCATGGCTGAGCAGGCGCAGCAGCACATGGGCGGCATGCCTGAGCGTGTGGTGCTGGGCCGCCCCGTGCACTTTGTGGATGGAAACCCCGAGCGTGATGCGCAGGCACAGGCTTCGCTGGAAGCTGCCGCGCACACGGCAGGTTTCCAGGAAGTGGCTTTCCAGCTGGAGCCCATTGCGGCAGCGCTGGACTATGAGCAGCGCCTGAGCGAAGAGGCCTGCATTCTGGTGGTGGACATTGGCGGCGGTACGTCGGACTTCACCGTGGTGCGCCTGGGCCCGCAGCACGCAGGCAAACGGGACCGTACGCAGGACATCCTCGCCACCACGGGCGTGCACATTGGCGGTACGGACTTTGACCACAAGCTCAACGTTGCCGAAGTGCAGCCTCTGCTGGGCCTGGGCCACCACGGCCCCAGCGGCCGCGAAGTGCCCAGCCGCGTGTTCTATGACCTGTCCACCTGGCACCTGATTCAGTGGCTCTATACCGCCAAGGCACTGCGTGAGGCCGAGGCACTGCGCAGCGACTACAGCGACCGCCATCTGCATGCCCGCCTGATGCGGGTACTCGAAGAACAAGCTGGCCACCGCCTGGCCGATGCCGTGGAGCAGGGCAAGATCACCGCATCCAGCACGGCTGCCGTGGCGCCGCTGGATCTGGGCTGGGTGGAAAGTGGTCTGGCTGCGCAAATTACGCCTGAAGGGCTGGAGCAGCACCTGCAGGCCCTGCTGGCTGAGGTGGTCAAGTGCGCGCAGGAATGCGTGAACAAGGCCGGTCTGCGCAAGGAGCAGATCACTGCGCTGTATCTGACCGGTGGTTCGTCGGCCCTGCAGACCCTGCGTGATGCGCTGAAGCTGGCCTTCCCGACCACACCACAGGTCGCCGGTGACCTGTTCGGTGGCGTGGCGGCAGGTCTGGCCTACGCCTGAAAACCATAGCTGCCAGCGCTTGCTGCATCAGCGCTAGCGGCCAATTTGGCTGTTATTCCTCGTCGCCTTCCGCAGCGCGTTTGAGCTCCAGCGCGCGCTCATACAAGGTGTTGCGGTTGGCGCCGGTGATTTCGGCGGTGAGCTTGACGGCCGTCTTGGTCGGCAGCTCAGCCAGCAGCAGGCGCAATACGCGCTCGGCTTCGCCGTTTTCCTGCTGCAGCTCCACCGGGTGCAGCACGATGACGAACTCGCCCTTGCTGCGCGTGGCTTCGGCTTCCAGCCAGGCGGCGACGTCCTGCGCGGCATGGGTGCTCACCTGCTCAAACTGCTTGGTGATTTCGCGCGCCAGCGTCACCTTGCGCTCACCCAGCACGGCCAGGGCCTTGACCATGTCCTGAATGCGGTGTGGCGCTTCCAGCAGCACGGTGCAGCGCGGCTCTGCCGCCAGCTTTTGCACGGCCGCCTGGCGCTCGGCATTTTTGGTGGGCAGAAAACCGGCAAACACAAAGCCGCCATCGGTCTGGCCGGGGGGCACGCAGCCTGCCACGCTGATGGCGCTGGTCACGCTGCTGGCACCGGGCAGGGGCATGGCGCGCAGGCCGTGGGCCTGCAGCGCAGCGCACAGGCGCGCGCCGGGGTCGCTCACACCGGGAGTGCCAGCATCGCTCACATAGGCAATGCGCTGGCCTTGCTGCAGGCGGGCAATGATGCCTGCGGCGGCCTCGGCCTCGTTGTGCTGGTGCACGGCCAGCAGCTGGCTGCCGGGGCGGTCCAGCCCGTAGCTGCGCAGCATGCCCTGGGTGTGGCGTGTGTCTTCGCAGGCAATGGCGTCCACGATCTGCAGCACGTGCAGGGCGCGCAGCGAGATGTCGGCCAGATTGCCGATAGGCGTGGCGATGACGTAGAGCACGCCTTGTGGATAATTTTGCGAGGCAGCTGCATCACGCGCTGCTGTCAATGCCGATGCAAAAGAGGCACTCAATGTTGTTCCTTGAAATGGGGCGCCAAGGCCCCTTCATGCAGTGGCGCAGATTGTACGTATCAGTGCTCAGATATGCGGCCCGCAGCGCCTGTGCTATACCCCATGCTATGGCCTTGCCTGGCGAGAAAGAATGCTTGCGTGAGGGGGGAACAGTGCATCAGGAGGAAAATGACATGCGAGATTTCGAAGCCGTACAGGCGGCAGTGCAGACCGCGTATCAAGCCCACGGGCAGGCCCAGGGCGGCGCCAATGCCAACTACATTCCCTTTCTGGCAGACATTCCCAGCCATTTGTCAGCCATCGCTGTGGTGACGGCTGCAGGGCAAGTGGCTACCGCAGGGGATGCACAGTACCGCTTTGCGCTGGAGTCCATCTCCAAGGTTTGCGCGCTGGCACTGGCGCTGGAAGACTGGGGGGCTGAAGCCATCCACAGCAAGATTGGTGCGCAGGCTACCGGCTTGCCTTTCAACTCGGTCATTGCACTGGAGCTACATGGCGGCAAGCCCCTGTCACCGCTGGTGAATGCTGGTGCCATGGCGGCGACCAGCCTGGTTAAGGCAGCTTCCGTGGAAGAGCGCTGGCAGCGCATACTGCAGATGCAGCAGGCCATGGGTTCCAGCGAGATCGCACTGTCACCATCGCTGAACGATTCCGAGCAGAGCACCAATGGGCACAACCGTGCAATTGCATGGCTGCTGCAGTCAGCAGGCTATATGTATTGCGACCCCATGGAGGCCTGTGATGTGTATACGCGCCAGTGCTCAACCTTGCTGAACACGCTGGAGCTGGCCACCATGGGGGCGACGCTGGCTGCAGCAGGTGTGAACCCCTTGACCCGCCAGCGCGTGCTGCAGGCCGCGCATGTACCCAAAATTCTGGCCGAAATGATGATGGAGGGCATGTATGAAAGCTCGGGCGACTGGGCGTATGCCGTGGGCCTGCCTGGCAAGAGTGGCGTAGGTGGCGGCATTGTGGCGGTCGTACCTGGCGTAATGGGAATTGCAGCGTTTTCGCCACCGCTGGACAGTGTGGGCAACAGCGTGCGTGGGCAGAAAATGGTGGCCCATGTGGCACAGGCGCTGGGCTACAACTTGTTTAAGGGGGCAGCGTCATGACAGCCATTGCTACAAGGGGGAGGGGCAGGTATGCGTTGGTGGCAGCGTGGGCGCAGCACGGCTGCAGCTACCCACACGGACGCTCAGATGCAGAGCACATGCAGCAAGGGGCAGCAGGCTGAAGATCAGGCACTGGCCTATCTGCAGGCACAAGGCCTGCGGTTGTTAGCGCGTAATTATCGAACGCCCGGACGCGGAGGGGGTGAGATTGATTTAATCCTGCAAGCCGCAGATGGCACGGTGGTGTTTGTGGAAGTGCGCAGCCGCAGTCACACCGGCTTTGGTGGTGCAGGTGGCAGCATTGGCCATGCCAAGCGTCAGCGGCTCATCCATGCCGCGCAGTGCTGGCTGCAGGCGCAGGGCAGTGCAGCAGCCTGCCGCTTTGATGTGGTGCTGATGGACGCAGGCCAGCTGCAGTGGATTGCATCGGCATTTGAGGCAGACTGACCACGGGTCTGCCTGCGGGAACTGCGGCAAGGCGATGCAGTCCCTTACTGAACGCTACAAAATCCGAGAAAGCCCACAGTTATCATCACCACCCCATGCTTGATCAACAAATTCAACAACATTTCATCGACAGCGCGGACCTGAAGTACCAGTCCGCACAAGCGCTGAGTCTGCCCATTGCCTCTGCCATTCAGGCGCTGATTGCCAGCATCACCGGCGGCGGCAAGATTCTGGCCTGCGGCACGGGGGCATCGGCCAGCCAGGCACAGATGTTTGCAGGCCTGTGCGTCAGCGGCTTCGAGCGTGATCGGCCGGAGCTGGCAGCGGTGGCACTGACCTCGGACAGCGGCTATCTGGGAACCATTGCGGGCACGCCCAGTCTGTCCAACCACTATCTGGCGCGGCAGGTGCGTTCGCTGGGCCAGGCTGGCGATGTGCTGCTGGTGATTTCCATTACCGGCAATGAAACCTGTCTGTTGGATGCGGTGGAGGCCGCCCACGAGCGCGACATGATGGTGGTGGCCCTGACTGGTCATACCGGTGGTGCGCTGGCGGGCCGCATGCGTGAAACCGATACGCTGATCTGTGTGCCCCACGAGCGCCCTGCGCGCGTGCGTGAGGTGCATGACCTGGTGCTCAATTGTTTGTGCGATGGTGTGGATACCCAGTTGCTGGGCGAACAGGAGATGTGATGAAAAAACAATGGTATCGAACAGGGGTAGCGGTACTGGGAGGTACTTTGCTGCTGGGCAGCCTGACGGCCTGTGTGCCACTGGTGCTGGGTGGTGGCGCCGTGACCACGGCCATGGTGGCGACGGACCGCCGCACCTCTGGAATGATTGTGGAAGACGAACGCATTGAGCAAAAGGCTGCGGCCAAGATCCGCGAAATCCTGCCCGAAGGCTCCCGCGCCAGCGTGACCAGCTTTAACCGCACGGCCATGATTACCGGCGAAGTACGCACGGCTGCGCAGAAGGAAGCGCTGGAGCGTGCCGTGGCCAGCGTGGAGAACGTGCGTCGCGTGGTGAACGAAGTGCAGGTCGTGCCTTTTGTGTCTTCGCTGAGCCAGCGCTCCAAGGACGCTTTCATCACCAGCAAGGTCAAGGCCAGCTTCCTGGATGCCAAGGACTTGCAGGCCAACACCATCAAGGTGGTGACCGAGCAGAACGTGGTCTATTTGATGGGCATTGTGACGCCCCGCGAGTCCAAGCGTGCGGCGGAAATTGCGCGTGGCGTCAATGGCGTGAGCAAGGTGGTGCGCGTGTTTGAAACCATCAGCGAAGACGATCTGGCCAACTACAAGGCCCGCGAGGAAGCCCTGGAAAAGCAGGGCACTGCCGCACCTGCAGTGCAGGAAGCGGAGCCTGTCGTGGAAATCACGCCGGTGAAATGATGGCAGTTGCAAGCTGATAAAAAAATCCCGGGACGTCCGGGATTTTTTTATGCGCGTTGGCTGCTGAGGGCAGGGGGCAGGTCTACAGCAGGCGGAAGTGCTCGGTGCCAGCCGCCAGATTGGGGTTGTGCGCACGCTTGCTGTGCAGCTTGATCTGCAGGCGCAGGTCGTTGACTGAGTCCGCATTGCGCAGCGCGTCTTCGTAGCTGACGGTGCCGCTGTCGTAGAGGTCAAACAGGGCCTGGTCAAAGGTCTGCATGCCCAGTTCGCGGCTTTTCTTCATGATTTCCTTGATTTCCACCACATCGCCCTTGGCGATCAGGTCAGAAATCAGCGGCGTATTGAGCAGCACTTCCATGGCCGCCACACGGCCCTTTTCGTTCTCACGTGCCAGCAGGCGCTGTGAGATCATGGCGCGCAGGTTCAGCGACAGGTCCAGCAGCAGCTGTTCGCGGCGCTCTTCGGGGAAGAAGTTGATGATGCGGTCCAGCGCCTGGTTGGCGCTGTTGGCGTGCAAGGTGGCCAGGCACAGGTGACCGGTTTCCGAGAACACGATGGCGTGCTCCATGGTTTCGCGGTCGCGGATTTCGCCCATCAAAATGACATCCGGCGCCTGGCGCAGGGAGTTCTTGAGCGCAGCCTCCCAGCTGTCGGTATCCAGCCCCACTTCGCGCTGCGTGACGATGCAGTTCTTGTGTGGGTGCACGAATTCGATGGGGTCTTCGATGGTGATGATGTGGCCTTCGGAGTGCTCATTGCGCCAGTCCACCATGGCGGCCAGCGAGGTGGACTTGCCCGAGCCTGTCGCACCCACAAAGATGCACAGGCCACGCTTGGTCATGGCTACCTCCTTGAGCACCTGGGGCAGGCCCATGCGGTCAATCGAAGGAATGTCGGCAGGAATGCGGCGCAGCACCATGCCTACGCGCCCCTGCTGCATGAAGGTGTTGACGCGAAAGCGTCCGATGCCTGCTGGCGAGATGGCGAAGTTGCACTCCTTGGTGCGCTCAAACTCTGCCACCTGGCGGTCACTCATGATGGAGCGCGCCAGCGTCAGCGTGTGTGCGGCCACCAGAGGCTGGTCCATAAGGCGTGTGACCTTGCCGTCCACCTTGATGGCGGGCGGAAAGTCGGCCGTGATGAACAGGTCACTGCCCTTGCGCGCCACCATCAGTTTGAGCAGGTCGTTGATGAATTTGCTGGCCTGATCGCGTTCCATGGCTGATGTCTCCAATCGCTAGGGCTTAACCGGGGAAGTTCTCGGGCGACTTGGCCTTGCTGCGTGCCTCGGCAGCGCTGATCACATTGCGGCGCACCAGATCGGTCAGGCACTGGTCCAGGGTCTGCATGCCCACGTTGGAGCCGGTCTGAATGGCCGAGTACATCTGTGCCACCTTGGCTTCACGGATCAGATTGCGGATGGCGCTGGTGCCAATCATGATTTCGTGCGCTGCCACGCGGCCATTGCCGTCCTTGGTCTTGCACAGCGTCTGCGAAATCACGGCCTGCAGCGATTCCGACAGCATGGCGCGCACCATTTCTTTTTCTTCGGCGGGGAAGACGTCGATGATACGGTCGATGGTCTTGGCAGCACTGGAGGTGTGCAGGGTGCCGAAGACCAGGTGGCCAGTTTCGGCGGCGGTCATGGCCAGGCGAATGGTTTCCAGGTCACGCATTTCGCCGACCAGAATGCAGTCCGGGTCTTCACGCAGGGCAGAGCGCAGGGCGGCAGAGAAGGAATGCGTCATGGGGCCCACCTCACGCTGGTTGACCAGGCTTTTCTTGGAGGTGTGCACGAATTCGATGGGGTCCTCCACCGTCAGAATGTGGCCGTGCTGGTTGCTGTTGAGGTAGTCCACCATGGCCGCCAGCGTGGTCGATTTACCTGAGCCTGTAGGGCCGGTGACCAGCACCAGACCACGGGGCTTTAGCGCCAGATCGGCAAAGATCTTGGGGGCGTTGAGGTCTTCCAGCGTCAGGATCTTGCTGGGAATGGTACGGAACACGGCCGCTGCGCCGCGGTACTGGTTGTAGGCATTGACACGAAAGCGCGCCAGCCCGGCAACTTCGAACGAGAAGTCCACCTCCAGATGCTCTTCATAGGCCTTGCGCTGGCTGTCCGTCATGATGTCGTAGACCATGGCGTGCACGGTCTTGTGGTCCAGCGGGTCCACATTGATGCGGCGTACATCCCCGTGCACGCGGATCATGGGAGGCAGCCCTGCGGAAAGGTGCAGGTCAGAGGCCTTGTTCTTGACGCTAAACGCTAGCAGGGTGGTGATGTCCACTGCAGTTCTCCCTCTCTGAATCTCACATGGTTTTGTGCCACCTTGCCCGGCGAATTGCGCTCAGTGGCAGGATGGTTTGGTACGCTTCAAAAGATTATGACCACGATTGCCAACAAGCTCCAAAGCGTTCACACGCAGATTCATGAAGCATGTCAAAAGTGCGGCAGACAGCCCACACAAGTGTCGCTGCTGGCCGTGTCCAAGACCTTTCCGGCCGAAGCCGTGCGTGAGGCCGCACTGGCTGGCCAGCGTGCCTTTGGGGAAAACTACATCCAGGAAGGCGTAGACAAAATTGCTGCCGTGCGTGCCATGGTGGATGTGCCAGCGCTGGTCTGGCACTGCATTGGCCCCATCCAGAGCAACAAGACCAAGCTGGTGGCCCAGCACTTTGACTGGGCACACACCGTTGACCGCGACAAGATTGCCCAGCGCCTCAATGACCAGCGTCCTGAGGAATTGCCACCGCTGCAGGTATGCATTCAGGTGAATGTGGATGGCGGCAGCACCAAGTCAGGCTGTACGCCGCAGCAGGCGCTGGAGCTGGCACACGTCATCACGCAGCTGCCGCGTCTGCAGCTGCGCGGGGTGATGAGCATCCCCGACCCACAGGCGGATGACGCAGCCATGCTGCAGGTGCACCGCAAGGTGGTGCAGGTGTTTGAGGACATTCGTGCCAGCGGCATGGCGGGGCTGGAGCGGTTTGACACCATCAGCCTGGGCATGACCGCCGATATGCACACCGCGATTGCGGCAGGCAGCACCATGGTGCGGGTGGGCAGCGGCATTTTTGGCGCACGCGACTACAGCCACAAAGCCTGAGTGCAGGCAGCATATGCACAGGCATATGCCTGCTATACAGAAAGTCTGAGCAGGCTCGCGCGCCGAAAAACGGCGTGCTAAGCTGATTTCCATAGCAATAGGGGCCTGTGCCGCCCGCATAAACTGGAGAAACAATGCCTGGACTTTTGCCTGATATCGATCCTGATGGGCTGCTGGAATTTTCGGTGGTCTATACCGACCGTGCGCTCAACCACATGTCCAAACGCTTTGTGGGCGTGGCACAAGACATTCTGGGCGTCCTCAAGGAGGTCTACCACGCCCACACCGCTGTGCTTGTGCCCGGCAGCGGCACCTTTGGCATGGAAGCGGTGGCTCGCCAGTTTGCCAATGGGCAGAAGGTGCTGATTGTGCGCAATGGCTGGTTCAGCTACCGCTGGACGCAGATTTTTGACACCGGCAACTTTGGTCTGGGTGGCGGCGCCGTCGTCTGTAAAGCGCGCAAGCAAGGTACAGGCAGTCAGGATCCATGGGCACCTTGCCCGGCGGAGGAGGTGGCGGCCACCATCCGTGCCGAAAAGCCCAAGGTGGTGTTCGCACCCCATGTAGAAACCGCCAGCGGCATCATCCTGCCGGATGACTACATCCGCACCATCAGCGATGCCGCGCATGAAGTGGGCGCGCTGCTGGTGCTGGACTGCGTGGCATCCGGTGCCATGTGGGTGGACATGGTCAAGACCGGCGTGGACGTGCTGATTTCCGCGCCGCAAAAGGGCTGGAGCAGCTCCCCCTGCTGCGCCATGGTGATGCTCTCCGAGCGCGCACGCACGGCGATTGAAGACACGCAAAGCTCCAGCTTCTCGTGCGATTTGAAGAAGTGGATGCAGATTGCCGAGGGCTATGAAAAAGGCCAGCACGCCTATCACACGACCATGCCTACCGATGCACTGGTGCGCCTGCGCGATGTGATGCTGGAAACCCGCGCCTACGGCTTTGCCAGGGTGCGGGAAGAGCAGATGGAGCTGGGCCGCCAGGTGCGTGCCCTGCTGGAGTCCCGCGGCTTCCCCAGTGTGGCGGCCGAAGGCTTCAAGGCGCCCGGTGTGGTGGTGAGCTACACCACAGACCCAGACATCCAGAATGGCAAGAAATTCCTGGCAGCCGGCCTGCAGACCGCCTCTGGCGTGCCGCTGCAGTGCGATGAGGGGGCTGACTTTCAGACCTTCCGTATTGGCCTGTTTGGCCTGGAAAAATGGCACAACGTGGAGCGTACTGTCGGACACCTGCAAGCGGCACTGGATGCCATGGGCATCACCGCTGCCAAGTCATGATGGCTGCGTGATCTTTCTAACCCTGAAAAGCGTTTTGCATATGAAAAAACAAGTTTTTGCGCTGGCCGCTGCCAGCCTGCTGGCGGTAGGCGCAGCCCACGCTGCCCCTGAAACCACGCCCAGTGGCCTGATCTACGAAGTCATCACCGAAGGCACAGGCGCACAGCCTCAGGCTACGGATACCGTGCGTGTGCACTACCGTGGCTGGTTCCCTGAAAGCGGCAAGGAGTTCGACAGTTCCATCGCACGCGGTCAGCCCATTGACTTTCCCCTCAATGGCGTGATCCCATGCTGGACCGAGGGCGTGCAGAAAATGAAGGTGGGCGGCAAGGCCAAGCTGACCTGCCCACCCATGATCGCCTACGGCAGCCGTGGCGCAGGTGGTGTGATTCCACCGAATGCCACGATTAATTTTGAGGTGGAGTTGTTGGGGGTTAAATAACCCTATAACTGAAAAAATAAAAAGGGAGATTAATCTCCCTTTTTATTTTTGTTAAATATTAGAATTCATAAGTTCCAGAAATCCAGAGGCGTCGACCATCTTGTGGATTAATGTAGCGATTGCTGTAAGCTGTTACAGTTTTACCTTTGCCATCCTTATATTGATAGGAACCATAGTCAATAAAGTTTTTGTTGAATAGGTTATACACCGCAGCATGCAATGTGAATTTTGGCGTTGCACGATAGCTGGCGCCAATATGGAATTGTGAAAATGCTTTATAGTCACCCAGCGTTCTTACTGCAGCTGCAGTAGATGCTGTTGCGGAGTTGGGGTTCCCGCGATAGCGTTCGCTGCGGTATTCTGCACGTAGCCAACCACTCCATTGGGCATTTGGTTTCCAATCCAAGCGGAAATTTGCTGCGTGTTTGGGTGTGTCTGTCAGAGGTTGACCAATGTTTTCCCCACTTTTTTGTTTGCTTTTTGTATATGTATAGTTCGCACTAGTACTCCATTCTTGGTTGATTTTGAAGCGACCATTGAGTTCTAGACCTTGGGTCGTGGCTTTATCAATATTAATGGATTGAGAGAATTCTGGTACTGTAGGCCAATTCCCAACATTTAAGCAACCGGGTTGATTGGGTGCTCCTGTGTATGTGCAATTAGGAATGGCGTCGCCTGACGCTATTTTGTCTTTAAAGCTATTGTGGAAAAACGTAATACCTGCTGCATAGCGCTGCTCTGCATCATCAAAGTTGAAGCCAAGTTCAGTGCTACGGCTGGTTTCAGGGCGAAGATCAGGGTTGCCAATCAGTGGTAACTTACCTTGGCGGCCAAAACCATTGATGCCGGATGCAAGTTGTTCAACGCGCGGCGTTTTATATCCATTGCTGACGCCACCTTTGATGGTCCACTCCGAAGAAGCATTCCAGACACCGTAAATGCGCGGGCTGAATTTTCCGCCAAAGACACTGTGTCGGTCATATCGACCACCCAGCGTAAGCTTGAAGTCGTCTGTCAGGCTCCACTCATCTTCCACGAAGAGTGCTTTCTGGGTGAAGTCGAATTTATCGGCAACGACGCCGTCCATCAAATCCGCTTTCCAGTATTGGCCGCCAAAGGTAGTCAAATGATTAGCCCAAGGGGTCATCAATTTTGTATCTAGAACTTTACTGGTGGTCTCCAAGTTGCGAGGTGTACCGGCTCCAGAGACGCCAGGAGGAATTAGACGACCTACAGTTTCAGTTTTATTATGGAGAAAGCTAGTTTCCCAGATGCCAAATGCATAGCGGCCAGTATGTGCAAGACTCCACTGGTCACGTTTGTATTTTTGTTCCTTGGAGTAACCGCCATCGCCGAGTGTTCCCAGTTGTCCTCTGGAGTTGTCATAAGTTTGACGACCACTCTCCACATCTAAAACAATGTCATGGGATTTATTGGGCGTTAAAGAGAGGCGAGCACCAAAAGTGTTGACTGTTGATTGCACGGGGTTCGCGCCCATGATGGGAGTTTCGCGTTTCCCATCGTTATCGATGTAAGAGATATCTGAGGCATCACGATGTACGGAGCTGCCACGTAATGCGAGTCCAAGTAAATCGTTTTTAATAGGGCCACTCAGGTAGAACTTACCACCGTAAGAGTCACCAAACTCTGACTCTTGCTGGGCTGTTCCCTCAACGGTGACAGAGCCACCCCATGCCTTGTTGACTTTGCGCGTGATGATGTTGATCACGCCACCCATAGCATCTGAGCCATAGAGTGTGGACATGGGTCCTCGGATGACTTCAATACGCTCAATGGCAGAAACAGGGGGAATGAAGCTGGTTTGTGTGCCCCCAAATCCATTTGGTGTGACATTCCCTGCTGAATTCTGACGACGACCATCAATCAGAATCAGAGTGTACTCACTGGGCATGCCACGGATGCTGATATTGGGTCCACCCGTTTTGTCAGTGCCTGCTCCAACATCGACGCCTTCCACGCCTTCTAGGGCTTGCGCCAAGTTGTTGACGCGTCGCTCTGCGAGCTGCTCGTTGGTAATAACAGTGATCGACGCAGGTGCATCTCGAATGTCTTGTTCAAAGCCGGAGGCAGAAACCACCACCTCAGACAGGGTCTGTGTGTTGTCCTGAGCGATGGCGGAAGCACATGCTGCGGCAGCAAGCGCCAGCAGCGTAGGGCGAGTGAAAAATGGAACAGATTTTTGAGGCATAGCAATCTCAGCCAGGGGCTGACATGAAAGGAATACAAGGGGATGGCCGCAGTGGCGCTGCGGTACCGGTTGCGTCTTGTCTTGAGCCGAAATCGGTTGACGACGTGGATTATGCGTTTCTTAATGAAAATACTTCTCATTTGCGTATTGTTTTGCTGTAGACCTGTAGCCTGTAAGCAACAAGTTGTGAGATCTGTGCTACGGCATGTGATGGCTTGAGGAGGGCCTCGCAGATCAGTCTATGCAGTGAAATTTGTTATTTAAATCAATAGTTTGTTTTTTTGCAGGTGTGGGGCGGTCAGCTTGCTCTGCCGCGATGTGTGCATCTCCTTGTTCACCGTCATTTCTTAGGGCGATCTGCAGTCTATTGATGTACATGAGTGAGATACTAATGAAATTGATTCTTATTAGATTTCTCGAAGACAAAAATGACTCCTTTGCGCATTTCCTATCCAACTTTTGCTGCAGCCATCATGGCCGGTGGTGTGTTTTCCTCGTTTGCGGCTGATCCGCTGGCACAGCCTTCGCCAGAGCAGGTGCTGGGCGCGATGGTGGTGACGGCTTCGGGTTTTGAGCAGACAGTGGAAGATGCTCCCGCATCTATCACCGTGATCCCTCGTGAAGAGCTGGAAAAGCGCTCCTATCGCGATGTGACAGATGCCTTGCGTGATGTGCCCGGGGTGCTGGTTACGGGAGGCGGCAGCTCCAGCGATATCAGCATTCGCGGTATGGCAGCTGGCTACACCATGATTTTGGTCGATGGTCGCCGTCAGAACTCGCGTGAGACTCGCCCCAATAGTGATGGTTCAGGCATCGAGCAGGGCTGGCTGCCTCCACTGAGTGCGATTGAGCGCATTGAGATTGTGCGTGGCCCGATGTCATCGCTGTATGGCTCTGATGCCATGGGCGGCGTGATCAACATCATCACGCGCAAAGTACCGCAGCAATGGGGTGGCAGTGTGCGTGCGGAGACCACGCAGCAAGAAAACTCTGATGCTGGCGATATCTACCAGAGCAGCTTTAATTTTGGTGGTCCGATCAAAAATGAAGTGCTGGGTTTGCAAATCTATGGTCAGACTTCACACCGCAATGAAGACAAGATTGTCAATGGTTTTAGTAAGCAGAGCACAGAGGCTTTGAATCTGAAGCTGAATCTGGCAGCAGACAAGCAAAATAATTTTGATTTTCTGGTTGGCAGAACGATTCAGAAACGTGAATCCAATCCCGGCAAGTCCATGGCCTTGGAATCATGCGGTAGAAAAGGGTGCTCACCTAATAATCCATCACATCAGAGCTACTACAAAAATGACTACAGCCTGGGTCATCAAGGAAGTTACGCATGGGGCAAGATTAATACCTACCTTCAGCGTGAAGAAACAGATAATCCTGTGCGAAATATGAACCTGGTGAATACGGAGTTCAACAGCCAGGCCATATTGCCCCTCGGAAGCTCCAATGTGACAACCGTAGGTGTTTACTACCGAAAAGAAAGCTTGGATGACCAAGGTAATGAACTGAAGGGTAGCACGCGTAATCATATTGATCGTTACCAGTGGGCGTTGTATGCAGAAAATGAATTTGCTGCGACTGATACTTTTAGCTTGACGACCGGTTTGCGCATGAACCGTGATCAGAATTACGGTACGGAGTGGACGCCGCGTATCTATGGCGTCTGGAAGGCTGCAGAGCAGTGGACGGTCAAGGGTGGTGTTTCGACGGGCTTCAAGGCGCCCGCACTGCGTGCAGCGGTTGCAGACTGGGGGCAGATTACGGGTGGTGGAGGCGATCCTGCCATCATTCTTGGCAACCCAGATCTGAAGCCTGAAAAATCTCTGAGCCAGGAAATTGGACTGGTGTTTGATAACAAACGCAATTTTATGTCCAGCGTGACTCTGTTTAACACCGATTTCAAGGACAAGATTTCTGAGGAACGTGTATGTGAAGACACGGATGGCGGTGGAAGCAGTATTTCGACAGGTAATTGTGTGGTCAATGGAACGAAATACAAGTTCATCAGTGAGCGCATGAATGTCGATAAGGCGAATATGCGCGGTATTGAGCTGACGGCAACCTGGAATATCATTCAAGATCTGCAGCTTGCGACCAACTATACCTTTACCAAATCTGAGCAAAAGAGCGGAAAATTTGCAGGTCGCCCGCTGAATAAGCTGCCCAAGCATATGCTCAATGCTACTTTGGACTGGAATGCCAACTCCAGCACCAATGTCTGGAGTCGCGTGAACTTCCGCGGCAAATCTTCGGACTATTTGAGCCGTACATCCATGGCGAATAATCAGACACCATCGTTTACGTTTGTAGATGTGGGTGTCAATTACAAACTGAAAAAAGACGTGAAACTGGGCTTTGGTATTTACAACGTGTTTGATAAGAAAGTGGATAAGGATACGTATGACGCTCACTACGATGGTCGTCGCTACAACCTGAGCCTGACAGCCGCCTTCTGATAAATCACACCATGTCCCTGTTGCCAGCGGCATCAGGGACATTTCTTTGGGAACACTATGAACCGCTACTTGACTCTCACAGCATTGGCGCTGGCATCCAGCATGAGCCTGGGCGTAATGGCTGCAACAACACCCCAGGCCCACAAGGCAGGTGTCGCCCAAGCCGAAGCTGTATCTACCGTTGCTGCACCTGAGCGCCCCGTCGTCTACGACCTCGCCACGCTCGACACCATGCAGGCGCTGGGCATTCCCGTTGCAGGCGTGCCCAAGGCGCAGTTCCCTGCATACATGGCAGGCTATGGCGATGCCAAGTACACGGTCGCTGGCACCCTGTTTCAGCCTGACTACGAGGCGCTGAGCCAGATCAAGCCTGATCTGATCATTGTGGGCGGCCGCTCGGCGGCGAAGCAGGACGTGCTGAGCAAGATTGCGCCTACGCTGGACTTCAGCGTCAAGCCTGCAACGATGCTGCAGGACATGGAGCGCAACATCACCCAGATTGCCGATATGTACGGCAAGCAGGAGCAGGGCAAGGCTCTGGTCGCCAGGATCAAGTCTGAAGTGGCTGAGTTGAATCAACTGGCTGCCCAGGCGCAGCCCGGTGTGCTGCTGATGGCCATCAACGAACGCATCATGCCCCAGGCCCCTGGTGCACGCTTTGGTTTCCTGTTTGATGTGTTGGGTGCCAAGTCGCAGCTGACGGCCAAAGATATTCCTGCGCGTGGTGGCCCGGCCTTTACGTTTGACGATCTGGCCAAGCTGCAGCCCGAGTGGATTTATGTGATTGACCGCAACACAGGCGTGGGCGCAGCGGCAGGCGGCGGTGAGATCATTCCTTCGACCAAGGTGTTTGATAACGACAAGGTCAAGTCCACACCTGCCGGTCAGAAAGGCCAGATCGTGTTTCTGGACCCCAAGGGCTGGTACCTGATGGGCAGCACAGGCCCTACGGCTTTGCTGAACAATGTGCAGCAGCTCAAGCAGGCCTATCGTGCTGCGGGCATTCAGTAATGCTCTAAAAAGCAGAGCTATTAGCGCTGGTCAGTATTGGTTTTGATGCTGATAGCACTTTAAAAGCAAAGAGCAGCCTGCGCAGGCTGCTCTTTTTTGTTTGTGTGGTGTGCTTAGGCGTCGTCGCGATTTTGTTCTGCAGCTGCCTGCTCATCCTTCAGCAAATGCTCGCCAATCTGCTTCCAGGCCTTGGCAGCGTCGTGCTCGCCGGCAAAGTGGTGGCAGCTGGCGGCGGTCATGGCGATGCGGCCATTTTCGGGGTCCAGGTCAAAGGCCAGTTCGCACTGCGCAGCGGCATTGGCCCACATCACCAGCGCATTGGCAGACTCTTCTTTTTGCAGGGCATAGGCTTCTGCCATCCAGGCCTGTGCCAGGCGAAAGGCGGCGATGGCATGCGTAGGGTCTGCCTTGTGGGCGTGGTAGAAGTGCTTGCCAGCTTGCTGCCACAGAGCGCGTGCCTGTTGAAAGTCCTGGGTGGCAACGGTTTGTGCCTGGGCGACCAGAGCGTTGCCGGATTGCAGGTGTTCTTCAAAGCTGGGTTCGGTCATGGTGTGCGCAGCATGCAATGGATGAAAACGGCATTGTGGCGCGGAGTGTGAAGACATGCGCTGTGCATGACTTCTGCGGCGGCTCATGTGCTGGTGTTGCTCATGAAAAAAGAGCTGCTAGCGCTTGTGAAAAGTGATTTTCAGGCACTTTTCATTCTCAATCTAAGGAGAATATTGCGCTAGCAGCTCTTTTTATGAGAGTGGCTGGTGTTCCAGCACCTCTCACATGTCCACAGAACTTATTGCACCGGCACCAGCAGGGCGGGCATGCCAAATTCCTGCAAAGTGGCATTGCTGTTCTGGAAGTATTGGTTCCAGAAATCCTTGAGTGCATTCATGGCCTGAGGGGAGCGATACACCCCGCTGTCCTGGGCGCGCCCTTTGCTTTGGGCATCTTGCACCAGGCCTGCTCCCAGCACAAAGACGCGTGCACCGTCCAGATCGGCCAGCATGCTGGCTGAGGTGGCTTTTTGCAGCTCTGCGCCAGGATTGAGCTGGCGCACATTGCGGTTGGCGTAGAAGCTGCTGACGGCAGAGTTTTCCAGCATGTCCGAAACCAGGAACAGCACCTTGGAGCTGGCTGGCGACTGCTTGATGCGTGCAGACATTTCCTTGACGCTGGCCATGACGTCAGACTTGGCATAGTCAGGGTTGATGCCTGACAGCGCCTGCTGCAGCGCTGCAGCAGCGGTCTTGCGTACAAAGTTCTGCTGGCTGACCAGGCATGCATCAAAGTTGCGGAGCACCTTGACGCCAATGCTGTTGCGCGCGCTTTCGGGCAGCGTGACTTCCATGGCACCAGCTGCCAGCAGTTCCAGGTAGCGGCCCTGGCCGAAGGACGAGAAGGTCGCAATGGAATAAGCCGAGCCGGGCTGCAGAACGCGGGCGACGTTTTCAATGACCGACTTTTGCAGCGTGGCGTCCAGCGGCGTGGTTTGATCCAGCAGGATAAAGACTTCCCGCTCTGGTACGGGAGCTGCCATGGGCAGCTTGTTGGCGGTATAGCAGCTGGGAACGGAGCCTGTGGCGGCCCAGCTCAGTGAGGCGGTGCCCAGCAAGGCACCGGTGAGAATGGTTTTCCAGAAAGACATGATGACCAGCCGTCCTTAGAACAGATCGTTGGCTTGAACCGCTGCAGCGCGGACTGCCTTGCGTTCTTTCAGCCATGTCAGCAGTGCCGGGTTGCTGCGCATGCTGTCTGGCAGGCTCAGGAAGTAGGCTTTCTCGGCATCTGCATTGTTCAGACGCAGCATTTCTTGCTGGACCGCTGCCAGTGTCGGCGCAGGTGCTTCTACGGGTGCAGCAGGCGCGGAGGGCGGCGTTGCAGTCACTGCAGGCTGTGTGTGCACTGGAGCGGAGACGGGCACGGCTGGTTGCACGGCTGGATGTGTCTCTGGTGCAGGATTGCTTTCGGTCAGCGGGTCTTCCATCATCTCCTGGGCACGCTGCTCACGCAGGAAATCATCAAAGCTCTTGTTCAGCGACAGCTTGGTGTGCGACTTGCTCTCGATGCGCTGCTGCAGGTCCTTGAGGCGGCCGTTGACCATGTCACGCAGGGGGCGGTAGTACGACAGATAGTCTTCGTAGGTCGAAAAGCCACCTGTGGCTTTGAACGCCTGGTCTGATTCGCGGCCTGCAAAACCGTACTTGTAGCCAGTGCCCATACCCACGATCTGGGTAATCACAAAGATAAAGCCCAGCATGGCAAATGCCGCCAGTCCTTCTTTGGAGAAGGCGTTCATTTCTTCGTTCTTGGCCTGGGAGTCGGCGGCATTTTGCGAGGAGGTCACCGATTCAGGCAGCAGCAGAGCATCAAAAGGATTGCCGGATGCCTGCGAAGAAGAGGCGACATGGGCCTCTCCCGTCACGACGCGCGCCATTTCTGCTTCCATGTTCTGCACCCGCATATAGGTGGAAACAATGGCAATAAAGGCAATGGCAATGATCGCGATAATGCCGCCAGCGTAGCTGCCCACATCATGCGAATGCTTGCCTACGCGGTTGATGGTCTGCTTGAAGTCAGGCTCTCTGGAGTCAATGTCCTGGTCATCCTTCAAGGCCACGGTGTGGACGGAGTATTCATCGCTGCCACGTTCTTTGTAGCGCGCAAAGCAGGAGCGCAGCAAGGATGTGCGGTAGTACTGGTGTCCCGCAAAGTGGGTCAGTGCCACCAGAATCACGCACAGCACCAGCACGATGGCAAACATCAGCAGGGTGTGGGTGTTGGCACTGCCTTCACGGGCCATCCATGAGCCCAGCAGGTAAGAGAACCCCATGCCTTCTGCAATCACCAGAATGACCAGCAGAAACCAGGCCCACATGGGGGTAGGAGTGCGGCCCAGGTCCGCAGATTTGCGCATGTATTCGATGCGTTGATCAAACATGCGGCGGGTAATCAGATTGACAAAAGGCTTGTATGCCGCGCAAAGCTTTTCTTCTGCGCGCAGCCAGCCGTTATTGCCCTTGGTTTTGTCGCGCGACAGACGTGCAATCGTGCCAATGACTGGGAAAGTCGCCCAGAAATCCACCACCCACAGCTTGAATCGCTGGTTGGCGATATAGGCCATGATCACCAGTGCGGCCGCAGCCATGGTGCCTATGGCCACGATATTTTTGGTGATAAAACCGAAAAAGTCTTCCATTGGTTATTCCTGTTTTTTAATGGTCAGAATTTATTTGGCCAAGCGTGGCTGAATTTCTGTCTGGTAGTAGTCGCCCTGGCCTGGGTAAATCAGGTTCCCGGCAATGGCTGTCGTCGCATTGCGATGGGGAATCAAAATGTCCATGCATTGCACCGGACCAGCGTTGAACACGCGGTACAGCAAGCCGCGTTCACCCAGATAGGCGTTGACTTCCGGCTTGCCGCTGTAGTCTGGCTTGGCCTTGGCATTGCCCTCGTAGTTGCGGTAGATCTGCAGTTCAGGCTTGTTGGCAGGAACCACGCCATCCCTGAGGACTGCCACGCGGTTCAGCGCGACGAGGTGGCCGTTGACCGTCGCCACCCAGCTGCTGTTGTAGACGCCGGGCAGATAGTCTTTGGTGCGCAGCTGGCCATTGGCCAGTGACTTGACGCCATGCGCCACGCGTGGGCGGTCCTGCAGGCAGCTGAGCAGTGGGGCGGTCTCATCGGCCTGTGCCACGGGCAGCCATGAAAAAGTGCCCGTGCTTTTGGCTCCACCCAGGGCCAGGACCATGGGCTGGCCATTGACGGGAACGCCTCCAAAGTCGATGGGGCCGGGTTTGACCGCAGTGGCTCGTGCGGGCTTGGCGGGCGGGCTGGCTGCCGCAGATGCAGCTGCAGGAGTGCTGGCTGTGGTCTGCGCAGGTGCGCTGTCCTTGCTGCGCGCCGTGGTGGTTTTGCTGGCCGTGCTGTCTTTTTTGGCTGCTGCGGTAGTTTTCTTGGCCCCTTTGCTGGGGATGACAGGTGCGGCCTCACTGGCAGGACGGTAAAAGGCCGTGTTGGTGCGGCGGCCGCCAGAGAGGAAGTTGTCAAAGGCAAGGTCATCGCTCAAATCGATGATTTCCACACGGCGGTTGCGTGCGCGGCCTTCTTCCTCCGTATTGCTGGCTACAGGCAGTGTTTCACCTGCGCCCTGGTAATAGATTTGAGAGCGCTTGAACCCTGCTTTGGCAAAAATTTCTGCGACAGCCTTGGCGCGCTCTTCGGACAGGCGGGCGTTGGTAGTGGAAGGGCCGGTATCGTCGGTGTGGCCCACCAGCAAGATACGCATCTTCTGGTGGCGCTGAGCCTGCGCTTCTGGGGTGCTGCCCTGAATAGGCTGCAGGTAGGTCTGCGCAATGGCTTCAAATGCTTCGCGCCCACTTTGGGTGAGCTTGGAGGAGCCCACCTGAAATTGCGATTCATTCTGCACAGAGACGCTCAGGCCTTGTTTGGTCTGTTTGTCACCTTCTGTCAGCTTGATATCGTTGACCTGCATTTGCAGCTGGTGCTGCTGCGCGAGCTTGGACAGTTCGCAGCGTCGCTGGTCAATATCCTGACCGATCAATGCACCAAACAGAGCGCCTACACCTGCACCAATGATGGCGCCGGTGGCATTGTCGCCAATGGCAACCCCAGCCGCCGCACCCAGCAGACCACCAGCGGTGATACCGATATTGCGGGCATTGTTGGAGCATGGATCACTGCTGGCGAAGGTTTCTTTCAGTGCATCTCCCGCACCTTGCAGCGTCTGGCAGCCAGTCATGGTGAGCAGGGTAGCAGCAGCTGCAGTCAGAGTGAAATTTCGTTGGATATGAGGCCGCATGGAGATATTTGTTATTGATTGAATTTAGAGGTGTCTGCGTTGGCCTTTAATCAAGGGTATTAAATATTTAAAACACTTGCGGCCATGCTTAATGTAACAAAAACCCTTATGAGAAACAACGAAGTTGCGTGAATGGCAATGGAGTGAGTATTTGCAAACAAAAATTCAATTAGTTGTTATTGATTGAATGTCTCTTTTTTGAATAAATATTCAAATTTATATTTATGGTGAATTAATGCGCATTATTTAAACCAAGCGCAGGTTTTTGCAGATTTTTCAGAATCTGTGTGCTGCATTTGCTGAATCTGTGGTTTCTTTTGCATGGTGTATGCGCAATGGTCTGGGATGCGCGGGGCTTGCTGGGCATGCAGATGTCTGCTATTTGCGAGAGCCCTGCAGGGCTCACAGGCTCGGTGAGAGGCGCCACCTTGCCCCAAGCTCCAAATTGCGGCCGGTGCAGCCACACGCTGTTTTAAAGATGTTTTGGATATAAATAATTAATTTTTTATTCGTTTTAAGAATTAAACATCTTTTCTAGACTGGCTCCCAACGACACCTCATGCCGACGATTCAAGGAGCTTTCCATGTCTGCTGTACTTGCTGCTGACCGTTTTGATGCTGCTGCCACTTTGCAGGATGTGCTGAACACCACTGCCCAGGATTTTGAAATTCGTCCCCTGCCACGTGATGCGGGTGCGGTAGGCAATCTGGGGGCAGAAGTGCTGGGGCTGGATTTGTCGCAGCCCATTTTGCAGGAGGATTTTGAGCGTCTGCAGCAGGCGCACTGGAAGCACCATGTGCTGGTGTTCCGTGACCAGCGCATCACCCCGGCGCAGCAGGTGGCCTTCAGCCGTCTGTGGGGGCCGCTGCAGATCCATGTGCTGCACCAGTTCCAGCTGCCGGGCTATCCAGAAATTCTGCAGGTCTCGAACGTGCGCAACGCCCAGGGCCAGCCTGAAGGCCTGGGCGATGCCGGGCTGCTGTGGCACTCAGACCTTTCGTACAAGGAAAAGCCGAGCCTGGGCAGCCTGCTGCATGCGCAGGAATTGCCCAGCGAAGGTGGTGACACCCTGTTTGCCGACCAGCACGCGGCCTATGACGCGCTGCCGCAGGCGCTGAAAAAGCAGCTGGAAGGTCTGCAGGCCGAGCACAGCTACCTGCTGCACTACGAGGCCCTGCGCGCCAAGAGCCCATGGCGGCCCAAGCTGACGCAGCAGCAGATCGACGAAGTCAAGCCTGCCGTACACCCCGTAGTCATCACCCACCCCGGCAATGGCCGCAAGGCGCTGTTTGTGAGCGAGCATTTCACCAGCCGCATTCTGGGCCTGCCTGAAGACGAAAGCCGCGACTTGCTGCAGCAGCTGTTTGCGCACAGCGTGCAGCCGCAGTTTGTCTACCGCCACCAGTGGCAGCGGCATGACATGGTGTTCTGGGACAACCGCTCCGTGCTGCATCTGGCTACGGGCACGCCCGAGCATCTGCGCCGCAAGCTTTACCGCACGACGGTGGAAGGCAGCAAGCTGCAGGCTTAGACCCGCTCACACAAGCCTTGATACGTCGTTGCTCAGCCTTGTCGTACTAGTTGTACTGCCTGCGGCTTCGCGCCTCGTCTCAATCGCAAACCTTTGGTTTGCTGGCTTGTGTAAGCGGCTCCTGCGTCCCAAGAAGCAACCCACCACTTTATTTATGAATTGATAGCTGCCTACGCAGGTGCGATGGGCGCTAGGGGCAGTTTTTGCCCTGAATCACAGATACCAGGAGATTGCCATGTCATTGTTCAAAGGTCTGCGCCGACGCACTGCCGTGCTGGCGCTGGCAGCGGTGTCTGCCGCTGCGGTGCTGCCTCAGGCCCATGCCAAGGAAGGGCAGCTGCGCATTGCCCAGCAGTTCGGCATCGTCTATCTGCTGCTCAATGTGGCGCAGGATCAGCAGCTGATTGAAAAACACGGCAAGGCCCAGGGCTTGGACATCAAAGTGGACTTTCTGCGCCTGTCCGGCGGCCCGGCCATCAATGACGCACTGCTCACGGACGAGGTAGATATTGCAGGCGCCGGTGTAGGCCCGCTGTTCACCATCTGGGACCGCACCAAGGGCCGCCAGAACGTCAAGGGCGTGGCCTCGCTGGGCAACTTCCCCTATCTGCTGGTGAGCAACAACCCGGCGGTGAAGTCGATTGCCGACTTTACGGACCAGGACCGCATTGCCCTGCCTGCCGTGGGTGTGTCCGTGCAGTCGCGCATTCTGCAGATGGCTTCGGCCAAGCTCTGGGGGGATGCGCAGTACAACAAGCTCGACAAGCTGCAGGTCGCACTGCCACACCCTGAGGCAGCGGCGGCCATCATCAAGGGCGGCACGGAAATTACGGCCCACTTTGGCAACCCGCCTTTCCAGGATCAGGAGTTGGCTGGCAACCCGCAGGCCCGCGCAGTGCTCAACTCCTATGACGTGCTGGGTGGCCCAGCGGCAGCTACCGTGCTCTATGCCACAGAGAAGTTCAAGAACGAAAGCCCCAAAACCTACCGCGCCTTTGTGGATGCGCTGGATGAAGCGGCAGCCTTCGTGCGCAACAACCCCGAGCAGGCGGCAGACATCTATCTCAAGGTCAGCGGTGCCAAGCAGGACCGCCAGCTGGTGCTGGACGTAATTCGCAACCCGCAGGTGGAATTCACCGTGCAGCCCCAGCGCACGCTGGAGCTGGGGCAGTTCCTGCACCGCGTGGGTGCCATCAAAAACCAGCCGACCCAGGTGTCTGACTATTTCTTTGACGACCCGCGTGTGTCGGGCGGCAACTGAGTGAACAGGAGCAAGGCCATGCAAGCATGGGTGCAAGGATTCAAGCAAGCCAGCCAGCGCTTCTGGCAGCAGCTGGCCGCGGAGCTGGAAGGTGGTGCAGCACTGGCCGCAGGCCCGCAGCGCCGTGACTGGTCAGACGTAGCCGCTGTGGCCGCCAGTGTGCAAGCCCCCGCCGTGGCGCGGGTACAGGATGCACCGCGTGACACCGCTGCAGTGCGATCCGCACAGCCGGTGGTGCATGGCAGCCATCAGCCTGTGCCAGCTGCTGTGGCCCAGCCTTTGCTGCAGATTCAGGACGTGAGCCTGGTCTACCGCACGGCCCAGCAGCAGGTGCAGGCCACGCACCGCGTGCGTCTGGATGTGTACGAGGGCGACCGCTTTGTGCTGCTGGGCGCATCGGGCTGCGGCAAGAGCAGTCTGCTCAAGGCGCTGGGTGGTTTCTTTGCGCCGAGCGAGGGCCAGATTCTGCTGGACGGCCAGCGCGTGCAGGGCCCGGGGCCGGACCGCGTGGTGGTGTTTCAGGAGTTTGATCAACTGCCGCCGTGGAAGACGGTGCGCGAGAACGTCATGTTCCCGCTGCTGGCAGCCGGTGGGCTGAGCCGCGCGGAAGCAGGCGAGCGTGCCGATGCCTTCATCGCCAAGGTGGGCCTGAGCAAGTTTGCCGATGCGCACCCGCACCAGCTCTCCGGCGGCATGAAGCAGCGCGTGGCGATTGCACGCGCTCTGGCCATGCAGCCGCGTGTGCTGCTGATGGACGAACCTTTTGCCGCGCTGGATGCGCTCACGCGCCGCCGCATGCAGGAGGAACTGCTGGCTCTGTGGGAAGAGCTGCGCTTTACGCTGGTGTTTGTCACCCATTCGATTGAAGAGGCACTGGTGGTGGGCAGCCGCATTGCCATTCTCTCGCCCCACCCGGGCCGGGTGCGGGCCGAGGTCAACAGCCACCAGTTTGACCTGAGCAGCCAGGGCAGTGCCGAGTTTCAGGCCACGGCCCAGCGCATTCACCGCCTGCTGTTTGATGAGCCTGCATCACCCGCGCCTGCGCAGGCAGAGTCACAGACGGCGGACTCCCCGCTGTGGGCTGCTACCCCCGTACATCTGTAAATGCGACAAGGGCCACCTGCCATGAGCAGTCTTACTTCTTCCAACGCTGCGAGCGTGCAGCCACCCGTGCGGCCTGAGTACGAACGCCAGCTGGAATCTCCCGGTGCGCTGGCTGCAGCACAGCCCTTGTCTGTGCCACAGCGCCTGTGGGCGCAGCCTGTGGTGCGGCGCGTAGCCATTCTGGCGGTGCTGGCCGCGCTGTGGCAGCTGCTGGCCACCTGGCAGGACAACGACTTGCTGCTGCCCACCTTTACCCAGACGCTGCAGGCGCTGTGGGAAGGCGTAGCCAGCGGCGAGCTGCTGGACAAGGCCGCCATCTCACTGCAGGTGCTGGTGCAGGGCTATGTGCTGGGCATTGTGGGCGCACTGGTGCTGACCACGCTGGCTGTTTCGACCCAGCTCGGCCGTGATGTGCTCACCACGCTGACCAGCATGTTCAACCCCCTGCCTGCCATTGCCCTGCTGCCGCTGGCGCTGCTGTGGTTTGGGCTGGGGCAGGGCAGCCTGCTGTTTGTGCTGGTGCACTCCGTGCTGTGGCCGCTGTCGCTCAACACCTATGCGGGCTTTCAGGCCGTGCCAGAGACGCTGCGCATGGCCGGGCGCAACTATGGCCTCAAGGGTGTGCGCTATGTGCTGCAGATACTGGTGCCTGCGGCGCTGCCGTCCATTCTCTCGGGCCTGAAAGTGGCATGGGCCTTTGCCTGGCGCACGCTGATTGCGGCCGAGCTGGTGTTTGGCGCATCGTCGGGCAAAGGCGGGCTGGGCTGGTACATCTTCCAGAACCGCAACGAGCTGTATACCGACAAGGTCTTCGCCGGGCTGCTGACCGTGATCGCCATTGGCCTGCTGGTGGAGACACTGGGTTTTCACACGCTGGAGCGCCTGACCGTGCGCAAATGGGGCACGCAGCGTTAAAGCGCGTGGCAAGAGCTAACGCCAGCAAGTCGGTTATTGTGAACCCGTGGTCACCCTGTGCTAGCTGCTGCGCCATACAGTTTTACTGCGCATGCACCGGGATTGCTGGTGGAATGTTGGTGTGTTTGCTTCTGGATATGTGTGCATCCTGCATGCGCAGGAAATCTGCTTGTGGTGCGATTCATCAAGCAGGAAATGCAGGAAGGCCTGTTGCTCAACGCGCGATGGCATGCAGGAATATTGCAGAAGGCACGGAATGCTGCACTGCACTAGGATGACTGCTTTGGGGCGAAGCCCCCTGGTTATCGGACAGCATCGTGAGCACCATTCTTCAATCCCCTCTGACCGGCCCCGCTGCATGGCGCGGCGAAGATCTGGTCGGCGACACCTCCTGGATTCACCACCTCTCTCCCGCAGCCATTGCCGCCATTGATGCCGCACTGGCGCACCTGAAGTCGCAGGGCCTGCACTTCCCCGACTTTACGCAGGCAGACTTCCCGCTGCCCGAGGCCTTCCGTGCCGAGCTGAAACAGCATGCGGATGCGCTGGAAAACGGCGTGGGCTTTGTGCTGCTGCGTGGCCTGCCCATTGAGCGCTACAGCGACGAAGAGATCAACGCCATCTACTACGGTATTGGTCTGCACCTGGGCGAGCCCGTGCGCCAGAACCCCCGTGGTGATCTGCTGGGCCTGGTGATGAACGTGGGCGACAAGACCAAGAAAACCACGCGCGTCTACGAAACCAATAACTATCTGCCCTACCACACCGACCCCTCCGACGTAGTGGGCCTGCTGTGCGTGCGCAAGGCCCGTGAAGGCGGCCTGTCCAGCCTGGTCAGCGTGGGCGCGATCTACAACGAAATCCTGCGCCGCCACCCCGAGCTGCTGGGCCTGTACTACCGCCAGTGGTACTGCGCCCACCTGTGCGTGGAGGGCGATGCACCGGGCCTGACGCCCATCTTCAGCTACCACCAGGGCAAGCTGACCTGCCGCTATCTGCGCCAGTATTTCGAGCTGGGCCATGAGCAAGCTGGCCTGCCTTTGTCTCCCGTTGAAGTGGCGGCGCTGGATCTGTTTGACGAGGTCATCCACCTGCCCGAGCTGCGTCTGGACATGATGCTTGAGCCCGGCGACATGCAGTTCGCCAACAACTACGCCGTGCTGCACTCACGCAATGGCTTTGAAGACCATGATGACCCCGCCCTGCGCCGCAAGCTGCTGCGCCTGTGGCTCAAGATGCCCAATGCCCGTGAGCTGGCACCGGAGTTTCCGGGGCGCAATGGGTTTCCGGTGCCTGCCGCTGAGGCATTGGCTTAATATTTCTTTTATGCGTTGAATCTGCTGTTTAGGCAGGTTGGATGAGGGCACTCAGCTATGGATAGGTGAGTGCCTTTTTTGTTTTGTGCTTCTTGGTTGGTGGCTTCTGTCATCAAACGCGCCACGGCAGCTGAGCATCAACAAAAAAGTAGCGGCTAGCGCTTGTAGATATTGGATTTCAGATAGTTTTCTATCTGAAACCCTTGTCTATCCAGCGCTAGCCGCTTTGATTTTTGTAGAGCGGTTTAGAAACGTGGCAAATCCGGATGGCTGATCTGCCCCCCACGCACCAGCATCTTGCCGTACTCGGCGCAGCGGTTATGGGTGGGAATGACCTTGCCGGGATTCAGCAGACCCAGCGGGTCAAATGCGGCCTTGAGGGCAAACATCTGGTTGTTTTCTTCCGTGGTGAACTGCGTGCACATGGAGTTGAGCTTTTCTACGCCCACGCCGTGTTCGCCCGTCACTGTGCCACCCATGGCCACGCTGGTTTCCAGAATGTCGGCGCCGAACAGTTCGCAGCGGTGCAGTTCGTCGGGGTCGTTGGCATCAAACAGAATCAAGGGGTGCAGATTGCCGTCACCTGCGTGGAAGACGTTGGCGCAGCGCAGGCCGTATTTTTTTTCCATGTCCTGAATGGCGAGCAGGATGTCGGCCAGGCGCTTGCGCGGGATGGTGGAGTCCATGCACATATAGTCCGGGCTGATGCGGCCGGAGGCTGGGAAGGCGTTCTTGCGGCCACTCCAGAAGCGCATGCGCTCTTCTTCGCTGTTGCTCACGGCAATGGCGATGGCCCCTGCGGCGCGCAGCACCTCGCTCATGCGGCCAATTTCTTCTTCCACTTCTTCGGGCGTGCCGTCAGATTCGCACAGCAAAATGGCCTCGGCCGTGAGGTCGTAGCCTGCTTTGACAAAGTCTTCCACGGCAGCGGTCATGGGCTTGTCCATCATCTCCAGCCCGGCGGGGATGATGCCTGCGGCAATCACGGCGGCCACGGCGTCGCCTGCTTTGCGCACATCGTCAAAGCTGGCCATGATGCAGCGCGCCAGCTGGGGCTTGGGGATGAGTTTGACGGTGACTTCCGTCGTCACGGCCAGCATGCCTTCGCTGCCGATCAGCGCCGCCAGCAGGTCGTAGCCGGGCACGTCCAGCGCGTCAGCGCCAAATTCCACAGGCTCACCTTCGATGGTGAAGCCTTTGACCTTGAGCACGTTGTGCACCGTCAGCCCATATTTGAGGCAGTGCACGCCGCCGGAGTTTTCAGCCACGTTGCCGCCAATGGTGCAGGCAATCTGGCTGCTGGGGTCCGGTGCGTAGTACAGGCCGTAGGGCGCTGCGGCCTCGCTGATGGCCAGATTGCGCACGCCGCACTGCACCACGGCCGTGCGGCTGTACGGATCGACTTTGAGGATCTGGTTGAACTTGGCCAGCGATAGCGTCACGCCCATGGCGTGTGGCATGGCCCCGCCAGACAGGCCCGTGCCCGCACCGCGCGCGACCACGGGCACCTGCAGCGCATGGCAGGCTTTGAGCACGGCCTGCACCTGCTCATAGTTTTCGGGCAGACAGACCACCAGCGGGCGCTGGCGGTAGGCCGTGAGGCCATCGCACTCGTAGGGTGTGGTGTCTTCGGCATGCCACAGCAGGGCGTGTGCTGGCACGTGCCGGGACAGGGCTTGCACCACCTCGGCCTGGCGGGCGGCGCGTTCGGAAAGGCTGGCAGTCGTCATGAGCGCTGACTGTAGAGCAAGCCCTGCCCAAACGCTGTGATTTTTCTTGCAAGCCTGTGTGAAAACCTGACGTGGTTATTTAAAAAATATAGCTGCTAGCGCTTGCTGGATGGGTGCTAGAGGCTGTTTTTATTATGAATCTACAGGCTCAGGCTGCCTGCAGCATTTCGTCAAACTGGGCGTTGAGCTTGGCTTCGATCTGGTCCTGGAACATGGCGGCCAGAAAGCCGAGCTGGGCCTGCAGGCGCAGCTGGGTCTCGGTCACGTGCAGCTGGCCTTCAATGCCATTGCCTTCAAAGTGCAGCACGTCCTGCTGGTCCCCCGCTTCATAGCGGCATTGCACGCCAAATTTGTCGCTGGCTTTGCTGGCCCAGGTCTGGGCATGTTGACGCACCACGGGCAGGCCCAGCGCATGCTGGCGTTCAATCAGGATTTGGGACACAGGTCACACCTCAAAGCAGAAGAAAAGGGCCTGCATCATAAAAGCAGCCCGGTGGCTGCATACACTTAGGGCCTGGTTCTTGACACACAGGCATGCGCTATGGATTTTTTGACTTGGATTATTGTGGGCTCCATTGCCGTCTATGTACTGCAGGGTGTGGAGCACCGCCGCCGCGTGCGTCTGCTGGGCTCGCATCTGGCTCCGACCCAGATCGAAAAGCTCATGGGTGGGCTGATTGAAGGCTATATGCGTGCGCTCGATGAAAAAGATCCCGAGCGCCAGAAGCAGGTCTGGGCCATTCTGGACAACAGCGAAAAGACCCTGGCCGATCAGCTGCAGCGCCTGGCAGACTCTTTCGGCAAGGAAAACGCCGAAGACACACGCGTGAGCACCTTGCCGCTGGCGCTGCCGTACTTTGACCGCCTGCTGCCTGCCTACACCTTTGACATGCGTGAAGCGCTGCGCATGCACGCCCATGCCGTGCGTGAAGCCTGCGCACCGGACGATGTAGACATGGCTACACGCAAGCGCATGGCCTACACCATGACAGCCGAGCTGTTGCTGCTGCAGCACACCTGCCACTGGTTCTGCAAGTCGCGCACCATTGCTTCCATGCGCCTGATGGCTCGCCAGAAAACGTCTTATGAGCAGGTGCTCCAGTCTGTTTCGCCCAGCACCCGCACGGCCTATGAGCGTCTGGTAGGCAAGGTCTAAGCGCTGCCCCACAAGAAGCGAAAAAATCTTTCAATATTGGGTGTTCAAGCGTATTGACGTCAGCCAGCGCCGGTTTCAACAATGGGGGCATGAACAACATGCTCACCTCACTGGAAAAGCGTTTGGCGGGGCTGCCTGTCCGTGTAACGGTGGAGTTGCCAAACGGTCAGCACCTGGGCCCCGAACAAGGGGATGTTCGGCTCAGCCTGCGCTCCCAGGCCGCGCTGCTGGCCTTGAGCCAGGGGCAGATCGGCACGCTGGCTTCCGCCGTGGTGGAGGGCTGGGTCGATCTGCAGGGCAGCATGCGCGACATCATGGCTGCAGCCAGTGCACTGCTACACAGTGACCCCGTAGGAAGCACGGCTCCGCGCTGGAGCACCCAGCTGGTGGAGCGCATGCGTTCCATGGCCCTGCACACGCTTGAGCGTGACGCCATGCAGGTGCAGTACCACTATGACCTGTCTGATGCGTTCTACGCGCTCTGGCTGGACCCGCTGCGCGTTTACTCCTGTGCCTATTACCGAGAGCCAGACATGACGCTGGCACAGGCCCAGGAAGCCAAGCTGGACCACATCTGCCGCAAGCTGCGCCTGCAAGCCGGTGAACGGCTGCTGGATATTGGCTGTGGCTGGGGTGGCCTGATCGTCTGGGCGGCGAAGCACTATGGCGTCAAGGCCAAGGGCATTACGCTGTCGCGCAACCAGCACCAGTATGTGCGTGAGCTGATTGCCCGTGAGGGCTTGCAGCAGCAGGTTGAGGTGGCGCTGTGTGACTACCGGGAGCTCAAGGATGCGCCGTTTGACAAGCTGGTGTCCGTGGGCATGTTCGAACATGTGGGGCGTGTGAACCTGCCTGCGTATTTCGAGGCCGTGCGCCGCCTGCTGCAGCCCGGCGGTCTGGCGCTGATTCACGGCATTACCGCTGGGGGCACGCGCAATCGCCAGGTGGGGGCAGGCATGGGGGATTTTATCGGCCGCTACATCTTTCCGGGCGGAGAGCTCATGCATGTGAGCGCAGTGCTCAACGACATGGCCGATGCCGGGCTGGAGATGGTCGATACCGAGAACCTGCGCCCTCACTACGCACGCACGCTCTGGGCCTGGTCGGATGCACTGGAGGCGCAGCTGGATACGGCGCTGCAGGTGCTGTGCGAGACGCTCCACCGTGAACAGGCCGAGCGTTCCCTCAAGGCCTACCGGCTGTATCTGGCTGGCTGCGCCATGGGGTTTGAACATGGCTGGACTGCGCTGCATCAGATGTTGGCCACGCATCCTGATGGGATAATGAGCACCGGAAGACTGAGGGGGGCACAATCACAGTACCCATTCCACCGCGACTACATGTACACCAAGGGATAACGACCATGGCCTATACCTTTCAATCTCGTGCAACGGCAGACCTGATCATGCTGGCCGCGACCGGCAAGTACATTCTGGAGCTGCTGGGTAAAACGCCTGGTGAGCCCGGCATCGTGACGGTAGAGCAAATCCCTGAAGCGCTGCGCACGCTGGAGCAGGCCGTGCAGGAGGATGACGCACGCCGCAAGCAGCTGCAGACCATGCAGCAAAGCGAAGACAGCAACGATCGCGCCCAGGCAGCGGCGATGTCTGCACAGCTGGGGGCCATCAGCCTGCGTCAGCGCGTGGCACCGCTGGCAGACATGCTGCGCCGCAGCGCTGCTGAAGGCAAGGATGTGACCTGGTCTGTGGCTGCAAGCCGATAGCTATAGGGCCTGCACCAGACAAAAAAACCGCTCCGCCTGATGGCTGGAGCGGTTTTTTTTTATGAGGGAGCAGAGCCGTGATCAGTCTGCAAACTGGCCGTTGGCCTTGATGACTTCACCCCAGGTGGCGATTTCCTTGGCAACGAACTTCTTGTGTTCCTCAGGCTCGACGCGCTGGTCGTTCACTACGATAGCGCCCAGGCCTTCCTGCTTCTTGATGAAGTCAGGGTCCTTGACGGCAACTTTCAAGGCCTCATTGATGGTCTTGAGCACCTCGGGTGGTGTGCCCTTGGGTGCGTACAGGCCGTGCCAGATGGTGACGTTGAAGTCCTTCAGACCTTGCGAATCCAGCGTGGGCAGATCCTTCAGGGCGGGCACCTTGAGAGGCTCCAGTGTGGTCACGCCATAGGCCTTGACCTTCTTGGCCTCAATCTGTGACGTGGTGTTGGTGGTCTGGTCGCACATCAGGTCGATGGTGCCGCCCATCAGGTCGGTAATTGCCGGGGCTGCGCCCTTGTAGGGCACGGGCGTCATGGGCACATTCAGTGCGCTCTGGAACATCAGACCGCACAGGTGGCCGGCCGAGCCCAGACCCGAGTGACCCAGGTTGATGTTTTCCTTGTCCTTGTTGATCAGCTCACGCAGTTCGGCAAAGTTGTTCGCTGGCAGGTTGGGGCGGCCAATGACGGTCATGGGCACATCGTTGACGATGCCCAGGAATTCAAAGTCCTTGAGCACGTCGAACGACAGCTTGCGGTAGAGCGTAGGCATGGTGGACATGCCAATGTGGTTCACCAGCAGGGTGTAGCCGTCAGGGTTGGCATTGGCGACCTTGGCGGTACCGATGGAGCTGCCTGCACCACCCAGGTTTTCAATCACGATGGTGGCATTGAGTGGCTTGCGCATGGCTTCAGCCAGGTCGCGTGCGACACGGTCTGTAGGGCCGCCTGCGGCAAAAGGCACGACAAAGGTGATGTTCTTGTTGGGGGCGGGGTAGTTCTGGGCAAAGCTGCCTGTTGCGGTGGCAGAGGCGGCAAGTGCGATGGCTGTGATTGCAAACGTTTTTTTCATGCTGGATCTCCTGAGTATTTATAGGAACTCGTGATGCTAGGCATGGGGGTGTCCTGGGGGATTAGAAGAAACCCGCATGCAACTGGCAAAAAATTCTATGAAGGCTTCAGGCTTGCTCCAGCGCAAAAAATATGGATGGCATGCTTGATGTTTATTGTTTTTATCTGTTGCTAATTATTGCTGTGAGAGGGTTTGTTTGCGGGCTTCTTGGCTTAAGTGCTGCAGGTGCTTGCAGAGGCTCTGTAGCGCGAAAAGCGCTTGCACCCGCACAGGAAGACATGTTCCTTTTGCATGGTGAAAGCGCCTTGTCGCATTGTAAAAATTGTTATTGGTAGCTGCGCTGATCGTCAATCACTTTTCCGTCGTTGGGCAAGCTGCCGGGCAGCACCAGTTCGACCTCCGCGCGCAGCTTGGTCACATCGCGCACAGCGTCGGCAATGCGCAGCGCCAGGCCTTCAGCGGTTTCTAGGGTTTCGACCTGCAAGCTCATGTGGTCGCTGGCCATGGCTCCCGTGACCACAAGCCGCGCTTTGAGCACTTGCGGGAAGCGCTTGATGACTTCGGCCACTTGGCCGGGCTGCACAAACATGCCGCGCACCTTGGTGGTCTGGTCGGCACGCCCCATCCAGCCTTTGATGCGGGTGTTGGTGCGGCCTGTCGGGCAGCTGCCAGGCAGGACGGCGGACAGGTCCCCCGTGCCGAAGCGAATCAGCGGGTACACGGGGTTGAGGGTGGTGATGACCAGCTCTCCAACTTCGCCTGCCGCGACAGGCTCGCCGGTGCCCGGGCGCACGATTTCCACAATCACGTTTTCATCCAGCACCAGACCTTCGCGTGCCCGGGTTTCGTAGGCAATCAGTCCCAGATCCGCCGTGGCATAGCACTGGTAGGCCTCTACACCCTGCTGCTGCAGCCACTCGCGCAGCGAAGGGGGGCAGGCCTCGCCACTGACCAGTGCCTTGCGCAGGCTGGGCAGGGGTGTGCCCAGCGACTGGGCTTTTTCCAGAATCAGTTTCAGAAAGCTGGGCGTGCCGATATAGCCTGCGGGCTGAAGCTCGGCAATGGCCTGCACCTGCTGTTCTGTCTGGCCAGTGCCGCCCGGGAAGACGGTGCAGCCAATGGCGTGTGCGCCGGTTTCCATCATGGAGCCAGCAGGCACAAAGTGGTAGCTGAAACTGTTGTGAACCAGCTCACCGGCGCGAAAGCCCGCAGCATAGATGGCACGCGCCATGCGCCAGTAGTCACGCTGCGTACCTTCTGGCTCGTAAATAGGGCCGGGGCTGGCAAAGACGCGAGGCATCCGGGGGCCAAAGCTGCAGGCGTTAAAGCCGCCAAAGGGGCTGGATGCGCGCTGTGCTTTCTGGCGCTCCAGCAGCTCGTACTTGCGTGTGACAGGCAATTGCGCCAGTGCTTCACGGCTGCGGATGCTGGATGCATCCACGCCCTGCAGAATCTGTGCAAAAGCGCTGGAGCTGTGCTGGGCATGGGCAATTTGTGCAGGCAGCGCAGCCATGAGTGCCGCTTCACGTGCTTCGGGGCTGCGCAGTTCCAGATCGTCGTAATACTCAGACATTGGGTCCTTCCAGGTTCCGGGGGGCCAAAGCGCTCAGGCCAGCCAGCGCTTGCGGCGTTTGTAGCTCTTGACGTCGCGGAAGCTCTTGCGTTCGCTGCCGCCAACGCCCAGATAGAACTCCTTGACGTCTTCGTTGCTGGAGAGGTCTTTGGCCGTTCCATCCATCACGATGCGGCCACTTTCCATGATGTAGCCGTAGTCGGCGTATTTGAGCGCCATGTTGGTGTTCTGCTCAGCGAGCAAAAAGGTCGTGCCTTCCTTGGTGTTCAGGTCTTTGACGATGTTGAACACCTCTTCCACGATCTGAGGTGCCAGACCCATGGAAGGCTCATCCAGCAGCACGACGCTGGGGTTGCTCATGATGGCGCGGCCAATCGCGCACATTTGCTGTTCACCACCCGATGTATAGGCCGCCTGCGAGCTGCGGCGGGTCTTCAGGCGTGGGAAATAGGTGTAGACCTTGTCCAGGTTGGCGGCGATTTCGCCCTTGTTCGTGCGGGTGTAGCTGCCAGTCAGCAGGTTTTCTTCAATGGTCAGGTGGGCAAAGCAGTGGCGCCCCTCCATAACCTGCACCACGCCGCGTTTGACCATGTCTGCGGGAGAAAGGTTGTGAATGGCTTCACCGCGCAGCTCAATGCTGCCCTTGGTGACTTCACCGCGTTCACCCTTGAGCAGGTTGGAGATCGCGCGCAAGGTGGTGGTCTTGCCTGCGCCGTTGCCACCCAGCAGGGCCACAATGCCTTTTTCTGGCACCTGCAAGGAAACGCCCTTGAGCACCAGAATCACGTGGTTGTAGATAACCTCAATACCGTTGACAAACAGAATGGGTTGCGGGTGCGCAGAAGTTGGAAGTGCACTCATGACTGCCTCGATAGTTATGCCGGGGCAGGGGACTGCCCCGGTCTGGGATCCAACACAGTGGCCAGACCGCTGCTGTGGAGGCTGCGCCATCACGCATGGGGCAGCCTCCATGCGCGATCACTGCACCTTGCTGCAATCACGTCGGGCAACCTTTTTTTCGGTTGCGTACTTGTCCGCGTACTCCTTGACCAGTTCGCCCACGATGGCCTGGTCGGCCTGGTACCAGTCAGAGACGACGTTGAACTTGCTGCCATCCCACTGGGCAATACGCTGCCAGTCTTCGCCCAGGTGGTTGTCGCAGCTGGTCTGGATGGGGCGTACGATGTCCTTGAAGCCCAGCTCGGCCAGACGCTCCTCGGTCAGGTTCAGGTTTTCCAGGCCCCAACGTACCTGCTCAGGTGTTACAGGTTTGCCCTTGCCAAATTTTTCCTGGGCCGTGCGAATGGCCTCCGTCTGCAGCATCGCAATCACCATGCCGCGGGTGTGTGCCAGCTGCCCCAGAATGCCTGCATTGGCGGAGCTGCCCTGGCCCTTGTCGTAGATCTCTTTCTTGATCTCGTCATGCACGGCACCGCGTGCAGCCGTGTTATGGATGGTCACGGTGTTGTAGCCCTTGGCGCCTTGACCGATCTCCTTCACATCATGGTCAGAACCACCCCACCACACGGCATAGATCTTGTCGCGTGGGTAGCCGGTGGACTGGGCTTCACGCACGGCGGTAGGCGTCATCACGCCAGCACTCCACAGCAGCACATAGTCGGGGCGCTGCTGGCGTACCTGCAGCCAGGTGGACTTCTGCTCCACGCCAGGGGCGGTCACAGGCAGCAGCATCAGCTCAAAGCCTTCCTTGGCCGCACGCTTTTGCAGCAGTGGAATGGGCTCCTTGCCGTAGGGGGAGTCGTGGTAGACCAAGGCAATCTTCTTGCCTTTGAGTGAGCCTTTTTCCTTTTTCAGGATGTCCTGGATGATGGCATCCGCTGCGGTCCAGTAGGTGCCCAGCAGAGGGAAGTTCCACTCGAACACCGAGCCATCTACCGCTTGCGACAAACCATAGCCGGGGGTGATGACTGGCATCTTGTCGTTAGGCGCACGGTCTGTGACGGCAAAGGTGATGCCGGTGGACTGGGTGTCAAAGCCAGGAGCGCCGCCGTTGGCCGCCTTCATGCGCTCGTAGCATTCCACGCCACGTGCGGTGTCATACGCGGTTTCGCACTCTTCGTACTTGAGCTTGACGCCATTGATGCCGCCCTTGGCATTGACCAGCTTGAAGTAGTCCAGCTTGCCATCTGCCCATGGCACTCCCAAAGGAGCAAACTGCCCTGTGCGGTAGACCATGACGGGCATGTACTGCTCCTGGGCCATGGCGCTGGTGGCCATCAGGCCCTGGGCACCTAAGATCGCCGCTGCAGCGGCCACGACGCGGTGTTTCCATTGCATGCTTGTCTCCTTTGTTTTCCGGTTTTTTGCAGTCATGAAAAGCCACCTCTTCGGGTGGAGGGTTAGCCCCTTGTGGGGAATCTTGCTCAATGCGGGAACGGCCAGATACGCAGCTTCTGGCGCGCGGTGCCCCACAGGCGTGCCAGACCGTGTGGCTCCACAATCAGGAAGAACACGATGAGGCCGCCAAAAATCATGTGCTCCAGATAGGTGGCGGCAGCTGTGGACAGGGGCAGTCCCAGCCAGTGCGGGATGTGTGTCAGTGCCAGGGGCAGCAGCACGAAGAAGCCTGCGCCAAAGATGCCGCCAGCGATGGAGCCCAGGCCGCCGATGATGATCATGAACAGCAGCTTGAAGGACATGTCCAGACTGAATGCGGCAGGCTCCCAGGAGCCCAGGTGCACAAAGCCCCACAGTGCACCGGCGACACCGACGATGAAGGAGCTGACGGCAAAGGCGCTGAGCTTGGCGTAGATGGGGCGGATGCCGATCACGGCAGCGGCTACGTCCATGTCGCGCATGGCCATCCACTCACGGCCGATGGCACCTCGCACCAGGTTCTTGGCCAGCAGGCCCAGCACGCACAGGAAGATCAGGCACAGCAGGTATTTGTCCATGGGGGTGTTGATGTGCCAGCCCAGGATGCTGAGCTTGCCTGCACTGACCGAGCCTGAAGAGGAGTGGTTGGTCACCCATGCAGCGCGGCTGGCCAGCCAGTCCATGAAGAACTGGGCGGCCAGAGTAGCCACCGCCAGATACAGGCCGCGAATGCGCAGGCTGGGAATGCCGAACAGCACACCAAAGAACATGGCGACGACACCGCCCAGGATGAGGGAGAGAATGAGCGGAAAGTCGTCAATGCGGGCCTGCAGGTTGTAGGCGGCATAGGCGCCCACGGCCATGAAGGCACCCGTGCCCAGCGAGATCTGGCCGCAGTAGCCCACCAGCACGTTCAGCCCAATGGCGGCCAGCGACAGGATCACAAAGGGGATCAGAATCGCCTGGTACACATAGTCAGAGGCCAGCATGGGGACCAGCACAAAGGCGGCCGCAATGATCAGAAGAATGCCGATGCGATCCTGCCGGATGGGAAACAGCTGCTGGTCTTCGCGATAGCTGCTTTTGAACTGTCCATTTTCACGATAAAGCATTGCAGACCTCTCCTGTCAAACGCGGTCAATGATCTTGTCGCCAAACAGTCCCTGGGGACGGATGAGCAGAAAGCCCAGCGCCAGCACGTAGGCGAACCAGTTTTCAATGCCGCCTCCCAGATAGGGGCCGAGGTAGATTTCGGACAGTTTTTCTCCCAGTCCGATGATGAGGCCGCCGATGATGGCGCCGGGCACCGAGGTCAGGCCTCCCAGAATCACCACAGGCAGGGCCTTGAGCGCCACCAGCGACAGCGAGAACTGCACGCCGGACTTGGAGCCCCAGATGATGCCGGTGACGAGGGCTACGCCGCCTGCGACAGACCACACGATGACCCAGATGCGCGACAGTGGAATGCCGACAGACTGTGCTGCCTGGTGGTCATCCGCCACAGCGCGCAGGGCGCGGCCTGTGCGTGTTTTCTGGAAGAAGATGGACAGACAGATCACCAGCGCTGCGGCAATCAGTGCGGCATACAGATCTTCCTTGCTGACCAGAATGCCGCCCTCGAACACATGGTCGAGCACAAAGACGGGATCCTTGGGCATGCCCACATCAATGCCGTAGACGCCGCTGCCAAAGAACAGTGGGCCCAGACCGTCTAGGAAGTAGGCAATGCCCAGCGTGGCCATCAGCAAGGTGATGGGCTCCTGGTTGACCAGGCGGCGCAGGGCCAGGCGTTCAATCAGCCAGGCAATCACAATCATGGCACCCAGCGATATGGCTGCAGCAGCGGCCAGCGTCCACCAGGCGGACTCCACACCCAGCCACTGCGGAATCCATTCCGCAAAGCGCGCCATGGCCAGGGCTGCAAACAGCACCATGGCGCCCTGCGCAAAGTTGAAAACGCCAGAGGCCTTGAAGATCAGCACAAAGCCCAGCGCTACCAGCGCATAGAGCATGCCGGTCATCAGGCCGCCAATCATGGTTTCGAGAAAGAATGCCATTGCGTGTCTCCCGTGATCGCGATGGTGTCAGTGGCTGGAGCCCAGATAGGCTCGGATCACGTCTTCGTTGTTGCGGACTTCGTCGGGGGCGCCGTCACCGATCTTCTTGCCGTAGTCAAGCACCACGACACGGTCGGAGATGTCCATCACCACGCCCATGTCGTGCTCGATCAGGACGATGGTGGTGCCGAACTCGTCATTGACGTCGAGGATGAAGCGGCACATGTCCTGCTTTTCTTCCACGTTCATGCCGGCCATGGGTTCATCGAGCAGCAGCACCTTGGGCTCCATGGCCAGTGCGCGGCCCAGGTCCACGCGCTTTTGCAGGCCATAGGGCAGCTGGCCTACGGGCGTCTTGCGATAGGCCTGAATTTCGAGGAAGTCGATGATGTGCTCCACAAACTCGCGGTGGGCAATTTCTTCCTTGAGCGCCGGGCCAATGCGCAGCGCCTGCATCAGCAGATTGCTTTTGATCTTGAGGTTGCGCCCGGACATGATGTTGTCAATCACGCTCATGCCCTTGAACAGCGCCAGGTTTTGAAAGGTGCGTGCAATGCCCATTTCCGCGACCTGGCGGCTGTTCATGTTGGAGAAGGTCTGGCCGCGGAAGGTGATCTTGCCTTCGCTGGGCGTATAGACCCCGTTGATGCAGTTGAGCATGGAGCTTTTGCCTGCGCCGTTGGGGCCGATGATGGAGCGGATCTCGTGCTCGCGGACATTGAAGGAAATGTCCGTGAGTGCCTTCACGCCACCAAAGCGCAGGCTGATGTTCTGGATGTCCAAAATGACATCGCCAATGTTCTTGTCTGTCATGGCTGCGGATCTCTTGGCTAGGTTCAGGCTGCGGCGCGAGAAGAGGCCGGGTAGGTCTTGGCCTCCAGGATCTGGAGCGTGGCGCTGACGCTGCCGGTGCGCCCGTCCTCAAACTTCACCTGGGTCTCGATGAACTGCTCGGTCTTGCCGGTGTACAGCGCATCAATCAGCACGGCGTACTTTTCGGCAATGAAGTTGCGGCGTACCTTGCGGGTGCGGGTCAGCTCGTCGTCATCGGGGTCCAGCTCCTTGTGCAGCACGAGGAAGCGCGCGACCTGGGTGTCGGCCATGCCTGCTTCCGTGGCCAGGTCGGCATTGACCTGTGCAATGCAGTTGCTGATGAGCTCCAGCACCTGAGGCTTGGATGCCAGGTCCACATAGCCGCCGTAAGGAATGCCCTGGCGCTCGGCCCAGTTGCCCACGGCTTCGTAGTCGATGTTGATAAAGGCGCAGACCTGGTCACGCTGGTGGCCAAAGCACACGGCTTCCTTGATCTGGGGGAAGAACTTGAGCTTGTTCTCGATGTAGTTAGGCGCAAACATGGCGCCGGTGTTCATCTTGCCCACGTCCTTGGCGCGGTCGATGATGCGCAGGTGGCCGTCTTCGTCGATCACGCCAGCATCGCCCGTGTGGAAGTAGCCCTGCTCGTCGATGACTTCGGCCGTGGCGTCCGGGCGCTTGTAGTACTCCTTGAGCACGGACACACCCTTGACCAGCACCTCGCCGTTGTCGGCAATCTTCAGTTCAATACCCGGTGCGGCCTGGCCGACGGTGTTGAGCTTGACCTGGCCGTTTTGCTGAATGCAGACGTAGGCGCAGGTTTCGGTCTGGCCATAGAGCTGTTTGAGGTTGATGCCGATGGAGCGGAAGAACTTGAACAGGTCCGGACCGATCGCAGCACCAGCCGTATAGGCCACGCGGATGCGCGACAGGCCCATGACATTGCGCAGCGGCCCGTAGATCAGCAGGTCGCCCAGGCGGTATTTGAAGCGGTCCCAGGCTCCTACGGGCTTGCCATCCAGAATGTCCGCGCCGACGCGCTTGGCCAGCTCCATGCAGCGGTTGTAGAGCCACTGCTTGGGCTTTGCGGCATCTTCCATGCGGATGGACACGGAGGTCAGCATGCCTTCAAACACACGCGGGGGCGCAAAGTAGTAGGTCGGGCCGATTTCGCGCAGGTCGATGCTGACGGTGTTGGCCGACTCGGGGCAGTTGATGGTAAAGCCCGCCACCATCCATTGCGCCAGAGAGAACAGGTGGTCCCCCACCCAGGCGGGCGGCAGGTAGGAGATGACATTGTCCGCAGAGGTGAGGCCATCGACTTGCACGCCGCCCTGTGCGGATCCGATGAAGCTGGCATGGGTCTGGCACACGCCCTTGGGCTTGCCGGTGGTGCCCGAGGTGTAGAGGATGATGGAGACATCATCAGGGCGCACGGACTGCGCCATGGAGTCCCAGACGCCAGGGTGCTCCTTGTCCCAAATCGCGCCCATCTGCTTGAGCTGCTCGGTGCTGATCAGGCCGGGCTCGGCGTATTTGCGCAGCCCGCGTGGGTCGTCGTAGATGATGTGCTGAATGCCGGGCACGATTTCACGCACTTCCAGCAGCTTGTCGACCTGCTCCTGGTTTTCGGCAAAGGCAAAGGCAATCTCTGCGTCCTGGATGACGAAGCACATCTCCTGGGCCACGGCATCCTGATACAGCGGGATCGGGACGGCGCCAATGCTCTGCACGGCCAGAAAGCCCATGTAGACGTGGGGACGGTTGTCGCTGATGAAGGCCAGGTTCTGCCCCTTGGCCAGTCCCAGTGCAGCCAGACCGCAGGCCATGTGGCGCACGTCACGGGCGACGTCAGCCCATGTCCATGTCTGCCAAATGCCGTACTCCTTTTCGCGCAGGGCTACAGCATCGGGCCTTTGGGCAGCATGCTGCAGCAACAGGTGCGGGAATGTTGTCGCCATCACAGATCCTCAAAGTTTCATGCAAGCACGGGTCACAGGCCTGCCGCACACACGGCACAACCCACAGATTGAAGTTCATGGTAAGTGGCGGTTTGACGCTTTCTTGTCTTTGCAACGACTTTCTCGGGAAAGACCTGATCGGGTTTTTCCGTGGAAATCGCAGCAAGATGTCGTTTTTTGCTGCGATTTGATTTCAGTCAGAGCGCCATGCATGACGGCGTGTGCTGCGTTGTCGCAAACCCCATTGCTCAGGGGCGGGCTTGTGCGCATGCTTGGGGTTATGAGTTCCAGCACTTCCCTGTATCAACGTCGTCGTCTGGCCACCGCTGAAGAGATTGCAGCCATCCCCTGGCTGCATTCGCTGCTGCCGGCGGAGCGGGAACGTGCGATTGCGGCCCTGCAGGTCACGGAAGCCTGCGCGGGCGAGTACGTCTGTCACGCGGGCAAAAGCGTGAAGTACTGGTGGGGCCTGATTGATGGCCTGCTCAAGATGAGTGCCGACAACAGCGACGGCCTGACCATGACGTTTGCTGGCGTGCCGCCCGGTGGCTGGTTTGGGGAGGGCACCTGCCTCAAGCGCGAGCCGTATCGCTACAACATCCAGGCGCTGCGCAAGAGCGTGCTGGCGGGTATTTCGCTGGAGACCTTTCAGTGGCTGCTGGACAACTCGCTGGCCTTTAACCGCTTCATCATGAACCAGCTCAACGAGCGGCTGGCCCAGTTCATTGCAGCGCGGGAGATTGACCGTATCAGCAACCCCGATGTGCGTGTGGCGCGCAGCCTGGCCGCCTTGTTCAACCCCGTGCTGTATCCGGCCGTGGGCTCGGTGCTGCGCATCACCCAGCAGGAACTGGCGTATCTAGTGGGGCTGTCACGCCAGCGCGTGAACGAGGCACTGGCCACGCTGGAGGCCCATGGCGCGCTCAAGGTGGAGTACGGTGGTCTGCGGGTGCTGGATCTGCAGGCCCTGCGCGAAGGGCTGTTCACCTCCATCAAACGTACCCCTGCTGCCTCTGTGGCATAGGCCACTGCCGCACAGGGCTACAGCATGGGCAAGACAATGGAGGTCTAACTCAGTAAGCCGACATGTCTTCCTCAGACCGTAAACCATTCCGTGGCTCCTCTTCGGAGGGAGCCCCCCGCACAGACCGCACCGGTGGTCCCCGTCGTGACCGCAACGAGGGAGGCTTCGGCCGCTCAGAGCGCCCACGCTTCCAGCAGGAAGATCGTCGCAGTGCGGGCGGCGATCGCCCCCGTTTCAGCAATGATCGCAGCGGTCCTCGCCGTGACCGTGACGAGGGCGGCTTTGGCCGCTCGGAGCGTCCCCGCTTCAATGAAGACCGTGGCCCACGCCGTGAAGGCGGTGAGCGTCCGCATTTCAACAAGGAACGCAGCTTTGGCGACCGTCCTCGCCACGAAGAAGGTGGCTTTGGACAGTCCGAGCGCCCACGCTTTGACAAGCCACGCCGCGATGGCGACCGCCCACGTTTTGAACGTGACGACCGCGCACCTCGCGGTGATCGCAAGTTCGGTGACCGTCCTCGCCGCGAAGAAGGCGGCTTTGGCCAGTCCGAGCGCCCACGTTTCAACAAGGAACGCAGCGCAGGCGATCGCCCCCGCTTTGAACGTGACGACCGCGCACCACGTGGTGAGCGCAAGTTCGGCGACCGTCCCCGCCGCGAAGAAGGCAGCTTTGGCCAGTCCGAGCGTCCACGCTTTGACAAGCCACGCCGCGATGGCGATCGTCCCGCACGTAAATCCGGCTTTGGCAAAGGCCCCCGCCAGGACGGCCAGCGTGAGCAGCAGTTTGAGCGCTCCTTCGAGGTCCGCGAGGGCGAGACACGCCGCGCCTTCAGCGGCATTCGTGCCTACCATGCACCTGCTGCACTGAAGGGCAAGGCTGCACCTGTGAAGATCATTCGCCCGGAAGACAAGTTCGGCGACAAGAAATAAAAAAGAGAGCTGCCAGCGCTGAATTTATAAGCAATTCAGCATGAAAGTTATCTGAAAACAAGCAAGGGGGCGCGAAAGCAGCTCCCTTTTTTATTGCAGATGCTTTAACGCTGCTGCCAGAGCACTGCGGGCGTGATGTCGGCCACGGTGGCGCAGCCCAGCTGGGCCATGGTCAGTTCCAGCTCGGCACGCAGCAGGTGCAGCAGGTGGGCCACGCCAACCAGTCCGGCGGTGGCTAGCGCATACAGCTGCGGGCGTCCAATCAGCGCGGCGCTGGCACCCAGCGCCAGCGCTTTGACCACGTCTGTGCCATGGCGCACACCGCTATCCAGCAGCAGCGGCACCTGACCTTGCACGGCCTGTGCGATCGCGGGCAGAACCTCGATGGGGCTGACCACGCCATCCAGCACGCGGCCGCCGTGGTTGGAAACGATCAGCGCATCCGCCCCCAGGTCCACGGCCTGTTGCGCCTGTGCAGGCGACAGAATGCCTTTGACGATGATGGGCAGCTGTGTCTGGGCGCGCAGCCAGCGCAGGTCATCCCAGGTGGGGATCTGCTGCATGAGGGGGGTGCCAAACAGAATCGGCCCCAGCAAAGGCGGGGTGTGCTGCGTGCTGGGCATGCCGCGCAGATTGGCCGCTTCCACGCCATGCGGCAGCGCAAAGCCAGAGCGTTTGATGGAGGCATCCACCGTCCAGACGATGGCGGTGTAGCCCGCAGCTTCTGCACGGCGGATCAGCTGCAGGCTGTGCTCACGCGCAGGCTGCATGTAGAGCTGGAACCAGCGTGGCGTGCTGTGGCCCATTTCCGTGGCAGCCGCCTGCCCCGCCTGTGCAATTTCCTCCAGCGTAAAGCTCGACAGCGTGCTCACCACCATGCCCGTCTGCAAGGCCATGGCAGCGCGGACGGTCGCCAGCTCACCTTCTGGGTGCACCAGCCGCTGGTAGGCCACAGGGGCCAGGAGCAGAGGGCTGGCCAGCGTCTGTCCCAGCAGCTCGATGCGGGTATGGGCGTGGCGCAGATCGGCCACGGGCTGCGGAACCAACCGCAGCGCATCCAGTGCCGCGCGGTTGTGCGACAGCGTCAGGTTCTGGTCGGCACCACTCTGGATGTGCTGCCAGGCCTGTGCCTCGATGTGGTGAATGGCATGGCGTTCGTAATCCGCCGCGCAGCGGATGTCTGCCGGAATCTGCGTGTGTGCGGCGCGTACTGCTTCACCCAGGGCGTTGCGCATGGTGTGCTCCATCAGGCCTGCGACCACATGCGCAGCAGGTTGTGATACGTGCCGGACAGCGCAGACAGCCTGGGGTGATCAGGGCAGTCCGCAGTCAGCTGCTGGATGGACTGGTCCAGGTCAAACAGCAGGCGGCGTTGCTCGTCGGACTGCACCAGGCTTTGCGTCCAGAAGAACGAGGCATAGCGCGTGCCCTGGGTGACCGGGTTGACGCGGTGCAGGCTGGTGCCGGGGTAGAGAATGGCATCGCCTGCCGCGAGCTTGACGCTCTGGTGGCCAAACGTGTCTTCGACGACCAGCTCGCCGCCTTCGTATTCGTCGGGGTCGCTGAAGAAGACGGTGGTGGACACATCGGTGCGCACCTTGATGGCTGTGCCCGGAATCACAAACAGCGCGTTATCAATGTGGTTGCCATAAGTGCCGCCACCTTCATACCGGTTAAAGCGCGGAGGCAGCACACGCAGCGGCAGCGCTGCAGACAGGTACAGCGGGTTGCGCGACAGTTTGTCCAGAATCAGGGTGCCCATCTTCTGCGCCAGCGGACTGTCAACGGGCAACTGCAGATTGCTTTTGACCCTGGCCGCCAGATGTCCCGCCGTGGTGCGGCCATCCTGCCAGTCGGCCGCTTCCATGGCTTGGCGACATTCGCGAACTTCTTCAGGGGTGAGGAGGGCGGGGATTCGGAGCATCATGGTGGCTCAACCTTTTTCAACAAAGCATGCACATCACACAGCCATGGCATGCAGTATGTATGGAAAAGCCCCGCTGCAGCAGGTGCTGGCGGGGCTTTGTTCAGCGCTGTCTGCCTAGGGCGTGTTCACGTAAACATTGGGTTCGCGCAGCCACGACAAGGCCGTCA
>ERZ791624.146-NODE-146-length-52284-cov-2.148845_pt1 | contig 52284 bp, 45 predicted proteins | sample MGYA00510058_ERZ791624 | MGnify/ENA primary metagenome ERZ791624 (study PRJEB30046, sample SAMN00715158) | human gut metagenome | study: EMG produced TPA metagenomics assembly of the A metagenome-wide association study of gut microbiota in type 2...
TGGATCCAACTTTCTTTCGTCCCCCGGCTGCCCCCCCTGCTCCTGCCACTCCGGCTGCCGCCATCGTGATCTTACCGGCTACTGTCTTTAAAAAGGTCTGTTTTGCCACTGTAGCTGCCGCTGTCTTTCCTCCTGCCGCTGCACCTGTTCCGACTGCCGATCCTGCAGCCCCGGTCGCTCCAGCACTTCCGGCGGCAGATAACGCACCTGCTGCTCCACCATGGATCAGTCCGGCACCGACTACACTTCCAACACCTGCCAGCTTGTCGAAGGTTCCTGCTACCAGCATAGTTCCTCGTTCTGCCATGAGCAGATAGGTAAGAAGTGCCATAGGTGTGTAGCTGTACAGCTTGTAGCCCTTCTTCTGAAGTTCCTCTGCCTTTGCCTTGATATTCTTACGTCCATAATTCAATCTGGATTTTACTGTATTCTCTGAACATCCAAGAACGGTCGCAATATCTTTTATACTGTATCCTCAATGTGGAACATCAGCACACACATTCTCTGCTCATCCGACAATGAACCGATCAGTTCCTGTACCATTTCCTGCGTTTCTTTCGTTGTACATGCCATCTCAGGCTGGGCTGTCATATTCTCATCTGCGATCGAATATTCAAATGCCTCCCCATCCTGATCTTCTCTCTGCATATCCGAAAAATTCACTGTATGGCGGTCTCGCAATGTATTCCTTGCGGTATTTGCAACAATGGTACTGAGCCATCCCGGAAATGAATTTGCATCCTGAAGACTGGAAAGCCGCTCAAATGCTTTCACATAGGAATCATGGAGAACATCCATCGCTTCATCCTCATTCTTCATGTATTTCATCGCAATATACAGCTTATTCCGATATGTCATCTCATACAGATAGGAAAAGCCTTCTTCCTTTCCGACTTTTGCCTGCTCCACCGCCTCTGTATAATCGACTGCCGCCCCACAGAACGGACAGTTATATTCATTTCCCTGCAGATCATTCCCACACGTTTTGCAAATCATTTGTAGCCTCCCACACGCCTGTTTTTTCATTTTTGTATACTTTTAATAGAAATATGTCAGATCCGTTTTTTCTGTTTAACCTATTATAGCCTTTACTGTACTAACATCCAGATTTGTTATCTCAACAATCTGATCCAAAGAATAGCCTTTCTTATGCATATTCAGTACAATCTCTCCAGATTTCATTGTAACGTAGTTCACAGGGGATAGCAAGATGAAGAAAATAAAGGCAACAAAAACTGACATACGGATCAGGTATCTTTTCTTCCGAAAATATGATGATCCATATGTCAGTTTTTGTATTTATTTATGTAGGGTTGTATTATTTCACATAAACCTTCTTAACTGTACTCCAGCCAGAGTAATAATAACGTGTTTTATAATAACCATTTATTCTTACATCCTGTGTTTTATAAGCACGTACACGAACATAATATGTTCCTTTTTTTAATCCATATGCACTTACATTCTCACTCTTACCATGAGAAAATGATTTCTTCCCTTTTTTAAACTTCTTGTCTCTTGCAACCTGGATCTGGTAACCCTGCATATCTGAATTTCTTTTAAATGTAGCTGTAATTGTTTTTCCAGTATTCTTTACTTTTTTAATCTTAACAGTTGGCATTACTTTTGAAGAAGTCTTAAAGGAATAAGTACCTGTATTAATTCCTCTTTCAAAAGTGATGTAGTATGTTCCCTTTGGCAGAAAATATTTATATTTATGAGTACCTGCTGTAATATTGTATTCTCCTATTGCTACATCTCCTGCTGTATTTTTCAGAGTAACAGACATATATTGCAGCTTACTGGATAATGTCAGATTCAAATACAGATTCTTTGGTACCTTTACTTTGTAGATATCAACTTTATCGCCACAAGCTAACTGAGCTTTGATTCGGCTTCCAATCTTATAAGGAGTTGCCATTCCAATCTCATTGTTCTTTGCCATAGAATGTTCTGACTTTGTTTCTCCTGCTGACTTGAATGATGGCACAAATGAGAACGATGCTCCTGTTCCTGTTCCCCAATGTCCTACTATCTCCAAAGTATAATTTCCAGCTAACAGATCGATCCATACGTTCGTCTTGCCTTCTGAAACTCTGGTAGAACCTACTACCGATCCACTCTCATCCAGGAAATTCATCTCCTCAATCTGTGTCCATGCACATTCACTTACAGAATCCACATTAAATGCAAGCGTTACCCGACCAGACTGTTTCAATGAAAAATTATAACTGTAATATTCCCCTCTGTATGTGATCACTCCGCTATACGCACTGCCCCACGTCAGATTTGATCCCTCTGTTGTTCCTGCTGCAGATGCCTTCTGCACTGGCATCACTAACATTACGAATGCTGCTGCCAGCATTACAATTAACCCTTTCCATAAGCTCTTGTTTTTCATCATTCTTCTTCTCCTTTTCATTTTTTGATATTTTTATATTACAACAAATATTTACAGATGCAAGAGAAACATTTTATTTTCCTGCCTTCTACTATATAAGACAGGGGCAAATGGAAAAAGGTTTTAAAGTTTTCAAATTTTTTTAAAAATTTTTTCACCTTGACTCATACTGTCCAGATAAAACGAAAACGCCGTCTATGATATTTTTACCACAAACGGCGTCCATTGCTTTTACTGTTATTTTGTTATTTTGTTACCTTAACCTTGGAAGATAAGCCTTTACTCTTAAACAACTTCTGATAAGAAGAAACCTTCTTCTTCGGTACTTTAATTGTAGTAACCTTCGTGATGCCCTTAAATGCATTCTTGGAAAGCTTCTTGGATGTGATCTTTGAAGATTTGATCGTAATTGTCTTCAGCTTCTTGCATCCGCTAAATGCCTGATCACCAATCTTCGTTGTCTTCGCCGGAAGCGTAATACCGGTAAGAACTTTACAGCCCTTAAATGCATATGCTCCGACCTCCGTTACGTTCTGTCCCATAGTAACGGTTTTAAGTTTTACCGCTCCGCTGAAAGCATTCTTGGAAATCTTACTAACATTGCTTCCGATTGTAACCTTTGTTACCTTCTTATTATTCTTGAAAGACCCTCTGCAATCTGTGTTACTTTGTATTTCTTACCTCTGATCTTCACGGTTGCCGGAATGCTGACAGTCTTAGCCTTTTTATTTACAGGTGCTTTATATGCAACTGTTTTCTTGGATGTGCTTATAACCTGAACCTTTGCAGCTTTACTGTCATCAGAAACCACATCCCCCTTCTTGATCGGTTTTACTGTCGGTTTTTCCGGTGCCGTTGGGGTCACCGGTGTTGGATTCGCCGGTGCCGGCTCCTCAAGTTTTGCAATTGACTCTGTCTTTGTCTTTTTACAGACGCTGCAGGTATATGTCTTTACACCCTCTGTCTTTGTAGTCGGCTGTGTTGTAACCTGTCCTTCATCCCATCTATGTCCAGTTGCTTTCAGTTCTTCTGTATCCACAATCTCATTACACTCGGTACATCTATATGTGATAGAACCATTTTTCTCACAGGTTGGCTCAACTCGTGTTCCATTATCTTTGATATGTTGCGTATGTGGTGCCTTAACCTTGATTATTACTACATATTCGTCAGATGTATATGCTCTTTCTTCTGTATAGGATGTTACTGTAATTGTAGTCTCACCGCATCCCGTTATAGTAACTTTACCGGTCTCATCTACAGCAGCAACCTCCGGATCAGCCGAAACATACCGTAATGCAGAGAGCTTGGATTCAAACGCTGTATCCTTCAAAGCCACATCCAGTGTAAATGCGCTATCGCCAAATACCTTCTCATAAGTCTCCGTACCGGTTAATTCAAGTCTGGTAGTCGGAAGAACCGTTACCGCAATCCTCTTTGTTGTAGCACCCTTACCTGTACTTGCAGTGATAATGGTCGATCCCTTGCCTAACGCAGAAATGGTAATTCCATCACAAGCAGCTATCTCTTCGCCGCCTTCTGCGACCTATAGTCAATAACATCTGTTGATCCATCGTTAAGTTTGGCATCAATCCAGATCTTTTCGCCCTTATAAAGCGTCACCTTATATTCACCGGCTGATGCATCCCACGCAAAATCATCAGAATCGGAAGTGATCGTAATACTGGTTCCCTTTACATACTTTGTTAATGTAACATTTATGGAATGTGATAATTCAGAATCTGCATAGTAGTTTACTGCACTATCCTTAATTGTTACATTAACAGCGATTTCTGCTGTTCCTGCCTTTGAATAGGATGTATCATAAGCAGTCGTGATAACTCCGTTTGATACATTTGCCACGATATTTGACTGATCGGATATCTTCTTATAAGATACAGTATATTCATCTGCTGCAAGGCCTTCGATCTCGCCAAATTCTATCTGAAGCTCATGCTTCACATCATTCTGAACTGTAAATTCATTTGATCTTACAAGTGCATCGATATTCTTAAGCTTCGCTTTTGCAATTGTAAATGTTTCTTCCTTACTGTTTGTAGTATGAATACCATCACCCTTGATCGTAAGTCTACCGGTACCGGCATTCACATTCTCACCATACTCTACCGTATACTGATCGTCCGGAACAACTGCGCCATCGATTGTAACTTCGATATTTTCCTTATCCGGTGTCTGCTGCGTTCCATCATAGGTATATTCTCCATTTACTACTACTGCTGCCTCTGCAAGATCATAGTATAAGGTTGGCTGTGTGATCACTATTGTATACTGGATCACTACTGTTTTCGCTTTATCTACATATATATCTGCTACATATGTTGCCTCAACCGCATTCTGTCCGACTACTTCACTTGATACAAAATCAATCTGACCAACTGAATTGGTAAATCCCTGTACCTGAAGACGGATCTTATCCTTCAGTGCTGAGATATCACCGACATTCTTATCTAATGCAAACTTAACAACATGCTCCTCATTATCTACATCTGTAGCAACAAATGATTCGCCGCCCGCAGTAAGTGTGGTCTTTCCCTTATTTAAGCCTGCAAAATCAAATACAGTTATTTCATAAGATGCTGTAATATCATCACTGTATCTGTCATCTGCAATATACTGAAGTGTTACCGTCTGTGCAGAAACGCTGTTCATATCATAACCTGTAACCTTCAGCTCTTTATCAATATCAACCGGTGCAGTCTTCTTATTCTTATAAGTCTTTACTACTTTCAGACCATTCAGATCAAACTCTGCCCCTTTGGCAAATGCTGTCTTATTTGGGAAACGTTCGATGCTGATCGATTCTACGGTTGATTTTGCTTTAACTGCAAATTTTATCGTCTCACCACGATATTCAGATACCGATAATACTACATTGTACTCTCCTGTTTCCTGATTCTTTGTAACATAACTGCTGTCATTTATAATGGACTTGCCATCCAACAGGATATCTGTGATCTGGAAACCGTCATGTGCAACAATGTTATTAATTGCATATGTACCGGTAGTAGTATCCTCCAGGCTGGACTCATCGATGATCAACTGGTTCTCTGCAAGATTTCCCTTTGCATTGTAGGTTACACCATCATCAATATCCAGTTCAAGGTATACTGCAATCTCCCCTTCCTCCGGAGTCTGATTCTTTCCCTTTGTGATAACACCATTTCCGGTATATTTACCATTCATAAAGAACTTACCATAAATATTAGCATTTTCTTCCAGATTAAGAGAACCATTCAATACAATGATACCATATTCGGAATCCATCGCCATTGTTCCCTTAACTGTTAAAGTACCATTGATGATCAACTGTGCATCACTGTCAGCTGCCCAGACAAGCGCACCCGGAAGTACATCATCATGCTGTGGATCAACTACAAGTTCAACGTCCTTAGGAATGATCAGCTTGGATGATGACGGTAATTCTAATGTTGTTCCTGCTTTAATATGTGTACTCTTGCGAATGGTTGCTGTTCCATAAACCTCATATGTCTTTCCTACGAACAGAACAGAGTTAGAAACAGTTCCCAGAACAGGAACATCCTCTGCCTTTGCTCCACAGATATTATCACCGATAATTGTAATATCAGAAGCAGATGAGCCATTCAGTGCTCCTACTGCAATACCATTTTCAGCACTGAGGTTGACTGTTGCATCTGTTAAGACATTTACGTTCTTAACATCTCCTGCATAAGCACCGATTGCCGGACCATTTGCAGCAATAACTATAAGCTTTCCTTTTGTCTCAACGACCTCGCCGATAATATTAATATCCCTTGTCTCTGAATTCAGACCGGCTCCGATACCGGCTCCATTTCCTCTTGCTCTGATACTAATAAAACCTGTATTTGAAATATTGATATTTGTTGCCTCTGATACAGTATCTGTTGCTCCGGAACCAATACCGGCTCCGTTTTCTGTACCATCGACAGTCAGATTTCCTGCATACTCTAAATAAATATTGATATTATCAACGGATGCATTCTTACCGGAACCGATACCGGCTCCGTCTGTTCCTGCTGTTACCGTTACAGCTACATTTCCTGAAATGTAAATATCGGAGGCTGCACCTGCCAGACCGGAACCGATACCGGCTCCATTTGCTCCACCAACTGCTGTTACAGTTCCACCTGATATCATAATATACGATACCTTTGCATTTGCTCCCGAGCCAACACCGGCTGCATCTGTGCCGCCTGTTGCTTTTTTTACAACACCGCCTGTTACCTTAATCTCTGTTGCTTCTACATCAGATCCGGAACCGATACCGGCTCCGCCGTCTCCACCGGTCGCTATTACAGTTCCTCCTGAAATGGTAATACCGGAAGCAAGCTTTGCTTCATCATTTATGTAAGCACCGGAACCAATACCGGCTCCGCCAATATTTTTAGAACCGATCGTTCCACTTCCCGCTGTTGCATTTACGATTCCGCCTGCAATCTCGATATTGGCAGCATCAGCATTTGCACCGGAACCGATACCGGCTGCTCCGTTTGCACCAATTGCTGTTACGTCTGCATTTCCTGAGATCCGGATGCCATCAACCGGCATATTGTACTGAGAACCGATACCGGCTGCTCCATATGTCGCATTGTTACCGGCAGTTGCATTTATAGTACCTTTTGTCGTAGAAGTCAGTACCAGCTTACCGCTTCCATTCTTCTGGATCGCTGCATAAGCTCCCGATGATGTCAGATTGTTTGTTCCGTAAGCAGTGATCGTCACGGTCTTACCCTCTGCCGGATTTACTGTGATCGCTGCCCCCTGAGTATTCCGTGTGATCGTCAGACTACGGATCGCAAGATTCACATCAATATCCCCTGCTGCCTTGATCTGGCCCTTCATAACCTTACCGGATTTTGTTCCGAACAGGATCATCTCCTTATCAGATTTGATCGTAAGTCCATCTGTCTCCGAATAAGAATAGTCATCTTTTGTTGCTGTTTCCGCTGTGCTCTTTACTCCAAGCCAGAGTCCATCCTCCAGCTTCGTGTATTTGTCATAGCCATATGGATCAGCGATCGTATTTGTAAATGTACCATATGCTGTCTCCATACCGGATTTTGACACCGCATATTTTGTAGTATTACTTCCTACCTGATACATACCGGTATTATCATATGAGATCGATACGCCGGATGTCTTTGACTCTACATATCCCCTATGATATTCACCATCAAAAGTAATCCTTATATCATTTGGAATCACATAAGGTGCTCTCTTACAATAAAGATAAATATATGCACCTCCGGCATTTTTATTGAGATCTCCATCAATCTTGTTCCAGTTGCTGTCAACCTCCTGCTGATATTCACTTGTAAGACCGCTTCCTGAGTTTCCTCCGGCATACTGCAGCTTTCTATCATCGGTATTCCAGATACCAAGTGATGAGATTGGATCTCCTGCATTTCTGTCCTTTGTTGCATAGACGTAGATATAACCGGACTTTGAACCTACACCATCATTCAGGTCACCCGTCTTTCTCTCAACGCTATATCCGTCAAGACTGCTTGATGTACCTGAATTATTCTGCCATACAGACCATATTCTTGTATATGCCTGTGCCGGATCTGTGGTCGTCTTTACCCAGATATAATCATTGGATCCTTTTCCACATCCCCTGTTTACATTTCCCGCATTTCTATCAATAGACAGTCTTGTATATCCTGCATAATTGGCACTAAATCCCCCGGATTTAATATCACAGATATACAGCGTCTGGCGTGCTGCCGCTTCCGATTTTATATTCGGAAAAAAGTCACCAATGCCTGTAACCATTGCAAACACCATAGTTGCAGCCACTACCACTGACATGAAACGCTTCACAAATTTAATTTTCTGTTTCAATCTTATTTCCTCCTTTTTATTTTTCTATATAAAAGAGCCAAATGCTCTTATATATTAAAGCGTCTGTTTTTATAACAGACCAATCTCCCGACCGCGTTCGACTGCCTCCTGACGCGTCGGAACCTGCAGCTTACGAAAGATATTACAGCTATGGAACTTCACAGTTCCCGTCTTTTTGCCCAGTTGTCGTGCAATATCATCATTACTTAAGCCCTGTGCCATCAAACGAAAGACTTTTTCTTCCATCTGAGTCAGAGGTTCATAATATTCATATGGAGATTTTAAATAATCAGGGAAATAAGTACCGACCGAATATGCAAGTTCCTTAATCTCACTTATGAAGGAATCTTCTTCATATTCTTTCTGATAAATTGTCAGCATTTGTACCATACAATTGCCCGTGTCCGCAAGCAGTCTGATATAACCGCACCTTTTTGCAAGCACAATGGCCTTGGAAAGCTCCTCACACATGCCTTCCATATTCTTCATCTTATAATATATGATAGCTGACAACATATAGCATTCACACAAATCCATATAACGTCTGCCCGGAATCAACAATGCAATAAGCTGGTGTGTCAATACATAGGCAGCCATATATTTGCCTGTCTGTATATAACATCGCACCTTAACCATCCATGCATACATATCCATCATGAAGATGCCCTTATTCTCATCCGGTGCTATATCATCTAACCAACGCTCTACATCCTGTAGTCGCCCATCATAACAGGCACCAAGACATTCGATCGCATTCAGACTTGAAGTTAATTCATCCCATCCCGTAATCTGTATCCGTTTCCGAATCTTTTCCACCAAAGGACGTGCAGCTTTTGTCTGTCCATTTACCAAAAGGATCTTCATCTGAAGTGCAAGTGCCACAAACAGACAACGCATATCCTTCTCCTGCTCGATCAACGGAATCGTTCCGGTCACAAGAATCAGTGCCTCAAAACAATTATTGTTCTGATAATACCACTCTGCCAGCATGATCTCATACACTTTCTGTCCAACACTTCCACCATATAATCGGCATGCGGCTTCTGTTATCCCGTCCTTACTTTTTTTCAGATATTTGCCATATCTTGTAAAGTCGCGAAAACCATTCAGTATACTTGGTCTGCATGCTGAAAGCGTAAGACCCATCACGGGCACCAGTTCTTCTTCAATTAGAAAACTTACGATCCGAAAAAACATTGCATCACTTATATATGGCATGACAAGTTCTGTTTTGATACGACAAATGTCCATCATATCATATGTATCCATTTTCACCAGCCGCGGTGTCTTCCCCATAAACTGTACATATGCTTTTGCCTGACTCAAGTCCCCATCCATAGCAGATAGCAATGCAAGATGAGTAAACAGAACCGGATGTGCTGACAGCTCTTCTTTTTTCAGCCCGTAGAAATATGCCCGGCACCCCCAAAGTACCGGCATGGAAAATGGTTTCTTCACAAACTCATCAAAAATAATCTCTAGCAGATGGCCTTCTTTTTTTGCTGTCGCTAAAATCAGCAACACTTCTTCTTCCGATCGTGGATAAATTATCTCGTTATTCATTTGTTTCATACATACCCCCATAACCCTGACGCTTATAGATTATATTATTTATTCCTGTTTTTGTATAGCAAACCTTTCAGACACGAAAACCAAACTTTTACCCAAACCCATGTGGTTTTGATGCCCGGTAATATAAATATTTACATATCTTTATTATACAATAAACGGATCCATCTTATGATGAATCCGCTTATGTATTGTTACACTCTTCAGTTCCCAATTAATAGGTTTAAGAAGTTTAAAAACTTATAAATTTGAAAACTATTTTAGTAATCCTCTTTCCTTTAATTCATTAAGAGACCGCTCATATCCATCCAGATTCATATCCTGTCCGCATACCCAATCAGCAAATTTCTCAATTCCTTCAGAAAAATCAACTTTAGTTCTAAACCCTAAAAGTTTTTCTGTTTTTGTCATATCTGCATAATTATTACGGATATCGCCGACACGAAACATGCCTGATATATGTACCGGAACGGTCTTTTTATAACACCGCATTAATTCATTTACAACCGTTTCAACTGTTACCATCTTGCCTGTTCCTACATTGAAACTTTCGTGCATATAGCGATCCGATTCAATTCCCGCGATAAGGGCTGCAACTATATCATCAATATAGACAAAATCCCGTGATTCCTGACCATCTTCAAAAATATTGATATCCTTTCCCTGTCGAATTCTTGTTGAAAAGATAGATAAAATACCCGTATATGGATTTGATAAAGATTGTCCCGGACCATATACATTCTGAAAACGATATGCCAACGCCGGTATACCCAGATTTTTACACAATGTAAGAACCAATTCTTCCTGAACCTGCTTTGTAATACCATATACACTTACAGGATGTAAAAGAGCATCTTCTTTTGTAGCCACAACAGAAACGCTTTCTCCACATATCGGGCACTTCATTCCAAAATCTTTTGCTTCCAGATCTTCCTCTGTTCTAAATTCCGGATATACAATTCCATGTTTTAGGCAATTATAAGCTCCCTCTCCATAAATGGCTCTGGAAGATGCAACCAACACTTTTTTAATTGAATGCTTTTCATTTGTTAATATATCAATTAACTTGGCAGTTCCACCTATATTCGTATCAGTATAATGATATACTTCATACATAGACTGCCCAGTACCCGTTTCAGCTGCCAGATGAACAACAACATCCATTCCTGATAATGCTTTTCTCCAATCCTCTGTATTTCTTACATCCCCGAGGATGAATTCAACTCTTTCATCTAATTCAGCTGGTATCTTCGCATTTTTTCCATGTACCTGTTCTGATAAGTTATCAAGAACTCTGACTGTATATCCTCTCTTTATCAACTCATTTGCAAGGTGTGAGCCAATAAATCCCGCACCACCTGTTATCAATATCTTTTTCATTTTTATTTTCCTTCTACTATTGTTTTTGTTTTCTGCTAATTAACTTACCAACGCCTTTATTGATGTAATGATCTACATCAAACAGTATCTTGGATAAAATTGCAATTACGACACAGAATCCAAGGAAAATCAAATAACTTTCAACATGTGTAATTGCATATAAATTAAATGTCATCATAACATAATAAATTACAATATGATGTACTAAGAAAATCGCATATGAATATTTGCTAACCCACTGACATATCTCCTGTATTCTCTGGCTTCTTACCCATTGTGAAATATACACTAATACAAGAAATGCAGCGATTCCTACATATGTAGTCTGCAAATCAGTTGGCAGATCCGGTTTAAAAAACTGATTAAATAATAATACTCCTAAGCCGACAATTGCCACAGGCAATTTTACTTTCTTTATATATTTTATAAAATACATCCCAAATAATAACTCCGGTAATCGCACAAGCAGGTTTTTAGAAGATGCAAATTGAATCGGATACCATTTTAGTAATATAACATATACTGCTAACGAAATTACGGCCAAAACCACCGGACATTTATTGATCATCCACCTGAGTAATGGGAAAACAAAATAAAATATGACTATAAATCCCAAAAACCATTCTCCAACCAGATAAAATGTTGGCATAACATCTGCAAGATAACCATCCATTCCGATTACAGAAAGAAGTAATTTTCCCTTTGGAATAGTTGTATATTTCCATGCCCCTTTCCATACATATATAACAAGGAATGCAATAATATATGCAATCCAAAACATTGGGTACAATGTTTTAAATCGTTTCAAATAAAATTTTTTCAGATTACATGCCTGACCATAAACATACATTAATGCTGCACCTGAAATAATTAAAAACAACGATACTCCAAATCCACCAATATATATATTAAAAATAAACGCATGTATCACATAACAATTATTTATCTGCGGATTGGCATATAAAAATATAGCATTATAATGTGTAATTACAATTGAGATAGCTGCCAGAGCCCTCACAAAATCCAAATAAAATAATCTCTCTTTTCCCATTTCCGTATTACTCCCTTAATCCGGATCCTTTAATCCGTGAGGTCCAAAAATTGCTCGTTTTATCTTAATTAAAAATTTATATAACCATTTTGGTAATATCTTTCGCATTTTCGAATCAAATTTCATGCAACTTGGTCCATCCAATGCAATAACCTGTTTTGCTCCCTGCTTCAAACGCTGAAGAACCATGTTAAACAATCCGTATTCCATATAGCCCTTGTCAATCATAACACGATTTAATTCCCGGACATAATATCTCAGGTTTGTTACCTCTATGGCTGCATACTGATCAGACATTAACAATCCAGGATAATATCCTGCCTGTTGAACACAGATTGGATATAGCCGTTCAATCGCATGTAATATGGTTCCATCAAAATTATTAGGTTCCTCCGGAAATTCTTCATACTGCCAGTCATGATCAAATAAAACCTTTAATGCCGTTGGTCTGAACCAGAAAAAAGTACCATAAGGTGCAAGTGCTTCCTTATCCTCTGACATTGGGATTGTAATGCCAAGCTTATCAGCTACTTCTCTTGACTTTTCAAAATTGCATCCCCATTCATTTCCTAATGTCTGATAAAACGGACCATGATTTGGTTCTGGTGGAGATAAAATTCCCAAACGCTCATTATCCTCAAAAGTCTGCAATACATTGCATACAAACTCTTTATTATATAATGTATTATTCCAACATTTGTAGCCAAAAGAATCACCTACAGAGCCTGGTTTCGCCTGAGCAGTCTTCTTATCATGTACAAAACACGCATAATCATAATTCTGAATAACGTCTTTCACGCCGACCAATATACTACTGACATCTCTTCCTCTGTTTACAATTACACGGACCTCCAAATGATTACATGGAAGATTTTTAAATACTTTCAGTATTGCTTCTTTCTTTTCCACCGTGTCCGTTGTAATATATACATCTGTTTCCTTTGGAACATTGGACGCCCACTGGAAAGAGTCTTCCACAAGGTCCGGGAAATATAAGTGCATGACTAATGCAAGCTTTCTCTTCTTTAAAATCTCATCCATTTTATTCTGATCATAAGAAGATGAAGAAAGAATATAGTTTAAATGAAGATTTTTTACAAAATCTGCCTGATGACAGGTTCTTAAAATATTATCCCATATCAGATTTACATCATATAAACCTGTTGATTTCAAATAATCATATAATTCTTTTCCGGGTTGTCCCAGAGTGTTGAAAATTTCGTACTCATATGGCTGAAAAAACATTCTCCGTTTAAAAATAGGACATCTTTTATCACGAATTAATTCCTTCGCATAATTCATTAATGGATAATCTGTTTTATTTGAAATATCATCCGTTTTAACATAAACATCCCATTTATAACCAAGATCTGCAAAATGCTTTGTGAAAATGGATTCGAAATTACCAATTGAATCCTCGTATCCTTTAATCATTGGCATTTCATCCCAGAAGCTCTGAAAATCTTCAGATTTTACAAGAGACTGTCTGAATACCATAAAATGAGACTGGATATGCTCCGGTAAATATCCATATCGATTATTATGAAATGGATCATATTCATTCTTATAATGTTTGGTCATTCCCCAGAAATCCAAATTCTCTTTTGACATAGCTTCAAAAGTCTCTTTCAATGTATAAACCGGACCCATGATCGTACAATTGACAAAACAGATCTCATCATACTGAACTAATTTTTCCCATCCTAACGATTCCATCGCTGTCTTATATGCCCAAACATCCAGACCCTTATTCTCACGGACAATAACAGATTTCGTATACTGTTCAAAAAACTTATGCCCTTCTTCATTGAGCTGTCCATTACAGACAACGATCATATCTGTGACCTGTTTCACATAGTCCTTAAAAAAATATTTTACATAAGAATCTACTATTCCTTCTTTTTCATAGAAAAAATATATTCCTAATCTTTTTACCTGCTCATTGTTTATCTTCATTATTTTCCTCTCACTTTATCAATTTTCTGAAGCATTCTTCTTGTTTTAGAGTTCTCGATATCATTACGATATTCTACTAATGCATTTCTTTCATTTGTTAAATAGCCATTTATTTCATATAATTGTTTCTGTTCTTCCTTTAGCTTTTTATTTTCTTCTCTGACCTCTTTAAGACGCTGCTCCTGAAGTGCAATAACAGCTTTTTTATTTATAAGATCATTCTGGTAATCCTGCAACGATAATCGCATATCTGCAAGCTGTCTCTCTTTATACTGAATATTACCAATAATAGAATCCATACCATGTCCCAAATAACCATAGGATATTTCATCAAAACATATTTTTATTGAAGCTACCTCATTCAATGTTCCGTTCAAGTATATTGCTGAATCCGAACCATGTAATATTGAATATTTATCATCCTTATACATAAAATTATCTATAATACTTATACCATCAATTTCACATCTTAATCCATCGAATATTACATACATATCTTCATTAAAAATAAGCTTGATATTCTTTACTTTTCGAGGTACCGGTATGCATATTTGCCCTTTTCCATTATCCAAATACTCTACTGCTACTTTCTTCTGATAAACTGAAGCAAATCCCTGACCATAATCATATGCTGCAATACAAGTAAGTTCGTTCTGTAAGCACTCCAGTTTCTTACACATCTGAGGGAAACTCATAGAAGTATTCTGTACAGCCGCATTAATTTCATCATTCATCACATCATTACTATCAATCTGTATACCCGCCAACTGTTTATTATACGATCTTGCTGTATAGTATCCCATTGACTGTGCACACAGGCTCAGAACAGAAGTAAAAACAAAACATGGATCTGTCTGTGCCAATAACCACTTTCTGACATCGACATTCTCTGTCAGATTTTGCAGAACCTGACTTCTACACCAGAAACATCCTGTATATTGTCCTATACTTCCCCTGACTTTTGCTATATTCAAATGTATATCACTGTCCTCTAATATCTGTTGGATCTCGCAGGAAATTAATTCACGTTCTTTATACTGTCTTGAATAATATAAACTTTGACTTGAATTCGGAGGATAAACCAAACCAATTCCTGAATTATCATTTAAACAAGACACTATATTTCCTAACGATACGCCTTTGCCTAAAATACTGTTTTCAATGATCCAGCCTGTATGTCCATTGTCCAGATTTTCAGCAATATAACTTCGATCTTCATTTACCAGAAAACAGATATATTCATACTCCTTAGCAAATGCTCCAACAGCATAATATACTTCTGCAAAATTACCTGTCGTACATTCAAGAAGATGCATTTCCTCCCAATTTTTTTTCTGATGAAAGCTTTCCTCACTTCCCCAATAATATAGATCTGCATGTGTTTCTAAATCATCTATATCCGGTTGATGCTGCAGATAAAAATCTTCATCAATAACAACAGCTATCTTTTCTGCGATTCTTTCACATTCTGAATCAGGAATTACATTTAATCCTAATCCGTCAACAATATCCTGCATTGGAGCAGTACGGATAAGGTTCTTTAAAATCAATGTTTCATCATATGGTGTTTCCTGCTTAATAAATTGATAAAATACTCGGGAAATATAACTACTGGAATCTACTATTTTTTCTTTCATTGGATAAAAGAATAATTTTCTTTTGAAAAATGGGCAATGATAATCCATCACCATCTGAATCGGTGCCATAAAAAGAGGATACGGATTAGCTATCACATTTTCCTCAGGGTTACAATATGCTTTCCACTTAAATCCGCAATTTGAAAAATGTTGTGTAAATATTGCCTCATGAAAAGCTACTGCCTCTTCATAACAGGTTATCATAGGTCTGGTCTTCCAATATGTTTCAAATTCTACACTTGCAAGCATATGTTTACGAACCGCAATAAAATGCGACTGTAAATGATCAGGGAGCTTATGATCAGGAAGTATCCCCCATGGATCAAATGGAACACCATGATATAAAGTAAGGCCCCAAAAATCTACATTCTTCGCATCCATAGTTTTAAACATTCTGTCCAGATCCTGTTCATACACCGGCCCCATCAATGTATAATTAAACATGATCAATTCATCAATATCTTTTATCTCTTCCCATCCGATGTGTTCCATGGCTTCCTTATATGCCCAAACATCAAATCCTTTATTTTCGCGGACAAACACCTGGATCCTGTCAATGGATTCTAATTTTTTCCGTCCTTCTGATGAAAGTATCCCATTGCAGACCACTGTAATCTTATCAAAATACTGGTTCATACTCTGCAGCATATAAACTATATATTCATCTACACATCCCTGTTCATCATATAATAAAAAAATACCCTGTCTCTTCATATAAATAATCCTATCTGTCCCTTATTTTTATTGTCTGATCTGTAATGATCATCCGGCTAAAACTTCCACTGGTGTTCCATCCGGAACATTCCCCGTTCTTCTACATCAGCATATACGTCAAACTGACAAATACGTTCAAATGAATTAATAAGATGTCCCTCTTCCGTATAGAATGAAAAATCAATCATATAATGTCCTAATAAAAGCTGTACTTTTCTTAACTTTAACTGTATTTTCCCTTCTCCTTCAAGAAGTACTGTTCCCTTTTCAGCATCTGTTCTTCTCTCATAACACATCATATAATCTGATCTGAAAACAGTAAATTGAACAGCCACCTTCCGTGGGGATTTTATTTTATAATATAATGTTATATTTATATCATCATCAATACTAAATGCAACTCTCGGCTCCCCGGCATTATTCTTACATTCCACCTTTGTTATCGATAAATCCAGATTTTTAGCTTCTTCCATCAACTGGCGTTCTTTTTCAGATCGTTCTGCTCTGGCCTGCCCCATAAATTCCATATATAATTTATGAACATACTGTGGGGTTCCATCTGAAACAATCTTTCCTTTATCCAGCCATATACATCTGTCACATAATTCCTCAATCTGTCCCATGGAATGCGAAACAATTACTATCGTAATCCCTTCTTTTTTCAGTTCCTGCATTTTATTCGCACATTTCAACTGAAAATTAGAATCTCCAACCGCAAGTATTTCATCTATTAACAAAATATCTGCATTTACATTAATTGCAACCGAAAATGCAAGCCGCATATACATTCCGGAAGAATATGTCCGGACAGGATTATCAATAAATTCTTCCAATTCTGAAAACTCTATGATCTCATCTAATCGTTCATCAATCTCTTTTTTTGTTAATCCAAAAATAGAAGCATTTGTATATATATTTTCTCTTCCGGTCATATCCGGATGAAATCCTGCTCCCAGCTCTAATAAACTGGATACTCTTCCATCAATACTAATTTCTCCTGAATCAGGATAAATAATACGGGTCAATAATTTCAAAGTCGTGCTCTTTCCACATCCATTATGACCTATAAGACCTACTGCTTCACCCTTTTCTATTGTAAAACTCACATCATCCAATACCTGATGAATTTCATATTTATCTTTCTTTGCAAATATGATTTTATCCTTTAATGTTTTACTTTTATCATAACTAATCTTAAAAGATTTAGATATATGCTGTACTTCAATTGCAACATCCTGGTTCATACTACAGTTCCTCCGCAAAGTGCTTATTTAATTTCCTAAACACAACGAGTCCAATTATCAAAACAATTATACTTTCCAGCAATCCCAATATAATATTTGAAAATTCCGGAACCTGTTTATAATAAAAAATATCTCTGTATGCAACGATCACTCTTGTAATCGGATTTATCATATAAAATGGTCTGTATTTTTCAGGAACCAGTTCAAGCGTATATATAATTGGAGATGCATACATTAAAATCAGCGATAATGCTCCCAGTATCTGCTGCATATCTCGAAAATATACGGTGACGGCACTAAAAAACAAGGTCATTCCCAATGCAAGTATATATTCTATGATCACAACTACAGGGAATAACAATAACGCTTTTCACAAAAACCATATCCTGACGCTCCAAGAACAACAAATACAATAATGAATGATAGTAGCATATTAATAAACTGTGCCGAAACAAATGCTATCGGCAACACTTCTCTTGGAAAATATATTTTCTTTATCATATCCTGCTGACCGGCAACACACATACATCCCCCTGTTAAACAGGATGAGATCATCAGCCAAGGTACCAATGCAACAAATAAACAAATATGGAAAAATGGAATATTTGTCGGTAAGATTATTTTAAATAAAAATGTATATACCGCCAGCTGAATCAGCGGATCGATAAACGACCATAAAAAACCAAGAACCGACCTTTTATATCTTCCGATCAGATCCCGCTTTGTCAAACTTACGATCATGGTCCGATAATCATATATCTCTTTAAACATATTATGCTCCAACATTCTCCATTATTTTGCTTATAATAGTATTATCTCCATATTCAATCTTTGAATCATATGGACGTTCAGGAAAGACTCCGTACTGCAGGGATATATCTAACCCTTTTTCCTTTATGAACTGTTCAACCCGATCTCCAAGTGATACCGGCTTTCCGGAACATACATTTATAATTCCTGTATACTTATCCTGTGTACTTGCAGCTACTATCTGTTTTGCAAGTTCATCAACCTGAATAAAATCATATTTTGCTTTTCCTGTAGTAAATGGGAATTCCTTTTTACCGGCTTCAGCAGCAGCCAGTAACTTTGCAAATATAGAATTATTCTTTTTGTCATCGCCAAGAATATAATATGCTCTAAGCCAAAATATATTTACATCTTTATCTTTTGTATAAGTAAGAAGTGCCTGTCGCAATGCGTTTTTTGCAATTCCATACTGGGACAATGGATTGCATGGAGTATTTTCATCAATTTTTCCCTCGTAAAATCCTATTTCATGCATCGTACCCATCACGCTAATATTCTTGCATCCGGCATCAACTAAATTGCGAAGGAACTTATAATGGGAAGAAAGATTGTCCATATGAGCATTAGAATTGTGTACAAATCCATCCTTCCACGCCAGATGAATTACGCTGTCAGGACAGCCCATCTTCTCATATACATCAGGCTCTCCTGAAAAAATATTCACATCACAAATCTTTGCTCTTTCATCAATTCCCTGATGTACAAAATCAATTGCAACAACCTCATGTCCCTGATCTACCAACGTTTTTACAACAAATCTACCAATATATCCTCCCGCTCCTGTTACCGCTACTTTCATAACCTTTACCACACTACTTTAATAATTAGTGCAACTCCTTTCTTCATCTACATTTATTCTTATACATTTAAGTACATTTTTCTACAATATCAGCCACATTTTATCACAATCACTTTTATAAGGCAATAATCACACCCTGCCTAACAACATCAAAAGGCGAATTGTGATCTCTGAGGATATTGCCGGTCTCCAGCGTTTAGGATAAAATGCCTTTTTTAATGACTGCCTGAGTGAATACTTTTCCTGTGTGAACATTGCCAATGTCCGTATATCTTTATCTGACATCATATTTTTAAAGCAACGTTCAAATTCACATGACCGTTTCTTTATCTCTGAAGTTTCGCATAAATTCTTTTTCAACCATTTTAATCTTGTCTTTATATTAAATGTTGTCACATTATCGCCGTGCACCCGGTGCTCTGCTTCTGTCTTAACATCAGAAAATGACTTTCCAAATGCCTGTGCAATCATTGCTGCCCACCAGTCATGATATCCGATCTGGTCACGATCACCCTGCAGCATCATTTCACGCATTTTTCGGTTAATAACCATTGAGAAACCGGAAAAATGGTTTTCAGTAATACTTCTTCGAAAATCATATCCTGCATCAGGAAAATAAAAATGCCCTACCTTTTTTCCCCTTTCTACAAGATCATATGCACTATGATACAAAAGTGGGATCGAATCATATGAATTCTGCTTTTGAAACCACTGTTCTGCTATTTCCAGTTTTGATTCTGACCAAATATCATCCTGATCCGAAAAAGCATATAGATCCGCATCATCAACAGCAGCAAGCAACTCCATAAAGCTTTTTAAAAATCCAATATTTTTCTCCTTTAATAATTTAAAATCATACTTTTTTTGAAGTCCACAAAGTAACTCTACAAATTCTTTCTCTGAGCCATCATCTCTGATATAAAGTGTAAAATCCACATTTTTCTGTTTGCAGATACTGTCAATCTGTTCTTCTATATATTCATATCCATTATATGACGATAATAAAACGGCTATTTTGTTCATCTGTTTCTCCATCATATTTATATTTTTCCAATCAACATTAAGGCTCTCAGTATAAACTCCACACTTAGACTCATATTCCACCTTTTCGGATAAAAAGTCTTTTTTACAGCGGTTTTTAAGCTATATTTTTCATTAATAAATAATGTGCATATTTCTTTTTGACCATCATCCATTTCAGACAAAAAAAGTCGATCAAATTCTCTTGCGTTTCTTGTATAAAAATTATCTCCTCGAAGCAACCGAATCCCATCGGGAATTTTTTTAAAAAAATATAATGGAGACGCATTATTTTCATGCTGCCTGTGAACAGCTTCTATTTCTTCCGAAAATACATATTTTCCAAAAGCAGATACTATGATCGCCGCAAACCAATCATGATATTTTATCTGATCAAAATCTGCACGTATAAGTCGATCATATAATTCCCGGTTAATCACCATGGCAAATCCAAAAAAAATATTAGATGTAAAAGCTTTCTGAAAATTATAATTATAGTTTTCATATTTATAGGGAACTATTTCTGACAGATCACTATTTCCAATTGCAATTTTGCTCTGATATAACAAAGGAATATCGTTTTTCTGTGTTTGCATCCATTTCACTGCATTTGACAACTTATTCGGATACCAGACATCATCCTGATCACAAAATGCCCAATACTCCCCTGAATCTGCCATCTGCATTAATAAATGAAAGCTTTTCGAAAATCCGATATTCTCTCCTGTTGCAACTGTATATTTATCACTAAGTTCATTTTCCCGAATATATCGATTCACTAATTCAACTGTATGATCCGTCGATCCATCATCACGAACGTAAACATGAACATTCGAATATGTCTGACAATCTATACTTTTTAACTGTTCCTCTATATATTTTTCTCCATTATATGTCGATACCAAGACATTAATCCGTTCCATTTTTGTCCCCAATAGTTTCTTTCTTTTCATCCGCTGCCTGCTTCTCGTTAATCGCAATCTGCTGCGTCAGATCCTTGAATTTATTCTCCAGACTGGATAGTTCTATCGTCATCATAAATGTTTTGATCAACAGTATTGCTATAATAAAGAGGTACACCACATTTGCCGGCGACATCATGCCCATCTTTCCGGTGATCCAGTATACAATCTGTGGAAATACAGACATAATGATCATCAGAACTGCCATAATGATCCAAAACAATGCATATTCAATCTGCATCTTGGAATTACGGATTCTCCATATTACATAAAACGAACTGATCACCGACATTGCAATCAGTAATACTCTTAACATTATAGACATAGCTGCTTATACCCCTCTTTTCATAATGATATGCTTACTGTCTCTTTTACGAAAGCTCTGGATCAGCAGGATTGATATCAGCATACGGAACATATACATTGCTGATCTGGAAAAATTCAGATAACTTTTTCCGGCAGTTCTTTCATCCATTTCCACCTGCACCTCTGCGATGCTCGCTCCCTGCTTTAACAGATAAGAGATCGTATCCGGTTCCGGTCCGTAATTCATGTTGACTGCAAATTCCTTTACCATTGCTTTATTAAACATACGCATCCCGGAGGTTGGATCTGATATCCGTTTTCCGGTGGTCAGGCGAATCGCTGATGTAAGCAGCCGTGAACCAAGCATTCGCATACTTTTTTCTTTCTTTTTTGTCACAAAACGCGAACCAATTACAATATCATATCCCTGTTCCATTTTTTCAAGCATAGCCTTAATATATTCAGGCTTGTGCTGTCCATCCGCATCAAACTGCAATACACAGTCATAATTTTTATAATATGCATATTTCAGTCCCGTCTGGAAAGCTCCGGCAAGTCCCAGATTTACCGGAAGATCTATGATCTCAAATCCATGCTTGTGGCATCTTCTGGAAGTATGATCCGTTGATCCGTCATTTACCACGATATAATCATACTCCGGATATTTCTCTTTGATTGTATTTACCACACCCACGATATTATCTTCTTCATTATACGCAGGTATAACCATCAGTAACTTCATATACAGATCTCCATTCTTCTGTGAAACAGTCTTACAGACTATATTTCATTTCCCTTCTCGCTTGTACCATAAGCCCCTGCCAGGATCCGTGCGATCCACTTCGGCCAGAACTTACAAAACACCTCAAAATCCTCCTGCCCTCTCTCATGATCCCGGATCGTTGCACTCGTTTCACTATCCTCATGAATACGATGTGCCATCAAACATTCGGGAATATATACGAATTCTCCTTCTTTTTCACTCAGCCATTCCCAGGTCTGCCAGTCCAGATTGCTTCGGAAATGTTTCAGAAATAAATCTACTCTTTTTTCCTGTCTCAGATATTCACATATAACTGTTTTATGATATGTAACAGCCGGACAACAGATTGCATTTCCAAATCTGAGCACAGCCCGTTTCCTCCATCTGCGCCCCTGCTTCTTTCCATTTTTCAACGGACCAAGCAGAATCCTTTTTATCTTCAGATTCTTACGATCCGAATACTTTCTGTCATCTATCAGCTCTCTGTAATCAGAAAATAATAAGAGCGTTTTTCTTGCTTCTGTATCTTTCTGATCCGCTGTCTTCAATATCTCCTCTGTATACGCAGCCTCATAGATATCATCCTGATGTGCAATCGTTACATATTCTGTATCTGCCACAGATAGAGCAAAATTCCAATCATCCGCGATATTAGATCTTCCATCACGGATATAATAGGCTATATCATATTTTTCACATATATTTTTTAAATAATCACTTGGCGTTGATGTTGCCAGACAAATGGCACTTGCAACCGTCTGCTTCTTCAAAGACCGGATGCACGCTTCCAGATATGGACTTTCCTTATATGCACATATAACAAATGTATGCTTCTTTTCAGCCATTTTTCTTCTCCATTTATCTCGCCATTTTTATATCCGGGCAGTTTCTCCAGCCTACATTGCTCCGATGACAATCTGCAATACGATCAATACCTCTGTAGCTATTACAGTCATCCAGACTTTTCTGCATTTGTCCTCACTCACGTGAACAATCGATGTCGTGGTTGCCAAATAAAGCAACGGAGCAATACACAGAAAATACCTTCCCTGTACGCCACTGATCTTACTTGATGATATCGATGTAAATGCAACCAGCATCGACAGCAGGATCAATACAAGCGATATCAGGAATACCGCAAACATATATATGCGTTTCTTTTTATTTCCGCAATACTTATCACCCTCAACATTTGCAAACAATACCAGACTGAATACCAACACCAACAGCAATACCCAACTGATCTTTATATCAAGCCATGACAAAAGGCCGCCAAAGAATCCACGCAACAGCGTTTCTCCTCCGTTAATCAATGTATTCCAATACAAATAAACAACATTAAGCGGATGACGGAGCAGATATCCGAGTGAATATAATGTATCCTCTGTTACAGCTGTATCCTGTCCCGCAAACAGCTGTTTTATAACCGGAAAATAATAATATAATGCCCCGCAGAAAACAATTATAATTCCGCAAATCACTGCTGTTATAAGTATTCCCTTTTTGTGCTTCGGCATTACTTTCAGAGAATGTTCCTTCCTTTTTGCATGTATCAACAAAAATACCAGCAATAATAACGGAAAATATACACCGCCTTTTACGACAGCGGTCAGGATACCACAGAGCACCAACAGGACTACCTGCCACTTCTTATATGTTTTCTCCAACGAAAGACTCATGCATAAGGCGATAAATACATATATAATTCCATTTATCATTGCGTCATAGGACGCAGATGCCGCCTGTTGAAGCGCGATCGGAAGAAAACCAAGCGCAGCAAGCATATTCTTACCAACCGGAAGTATCCGTATGGCGAATCCTGTCAATAATACAAATACCAACAGGTTCATAAATCTTCCGATCAATAACATTAGCATGGTTGAAAGTCCAAGCAGTCGTCCGATCGTAATTCCAAATGCCATCGGTATAAAGAAAATACCCGGTACAATATTACTGGAATCTACATACGGAACTGCTATCAGCTCCTGATCATCCGGTCTTTCAAATGTATGATGTGCCAGCTGGTAATAGGAATTACTCTCTACTCCATTTGCAAGCATATCCTCCATTTTTACATCACAGGTACGCTTATATATCGTTCCCTCAATGCCCGTGTCACCTGCAAACATCATCCTATTCGAATACTTATATGCCGTATCTATATGCCATGGTTCATCCGGTACACCATGCGGCGCGATCACCACATTCATGATCATTCCAAGTAGCAGCGCCATCGGAATATAGAACTTCGATACCGGAAGCTTCTTAACAACGATAAGCATATACATGAGTTCAAAAAATATCAAAAGTGCAAGGCACAATACTGCATACATACTGCGAAGCTTCCAGCAGCTTGCATATTTCATTCCCGATATGACATTCATCTTATTTGCCGGATCTCCTCCAAACATAGCAACAAGTCCCGGCTTTTGATCTGCATTCACATAGAATACAGTATCACCCGGATTCTGAAGCTCCATCGTAAGCACAAGCCGTTTTCCCTCAGACTCTTTAAATACCGGATCATCCCATATTCCTACGCGAATCCTTTTTTTCTTATTTTTCTTTGCAGCCCCTTTTGCCGGCCGGTCTTTCTCATAATAAATCTTTCCCGTATCTGCATCAGAGACTGTGATATGAAGCATTGCATCCGGATTTGATATCACACCAACCGTTTCAACATATAATACCTGAAGATCAGGCACTGTACATTCAAAGGCTTCTACAATAACAGGATTATTTGCGGACATTTCTACCTGTCCGTTATCCTTATGTTCTATCTTAAGTGTAGCAAATACCGGCTTTGTAAATTTATCTGCAAGCTGTGCTTTATACACCAATGCAAAAACAAAGCATAGAGCCAGTCCCAAAATAACTGCCCATAATATCTGTTTTTTATTCCATGTCTGCCCTGTCTGCTTCATAACAACCTCATATTATTTATTACATAATATCTACATCTGCGCTGTAATCAACGCCATCGATCTTAAATCCGAACATCTTATAGAATTCATCCCAATATCCATCGATATCGGCAAGTTCCTTAACGTTCTCGCTGGTTACGGCATCCCAGTTCTTAGCAACTGCTTCCTGAATATCATCTGCCATTTCCCAGTCGTCCATACGGACAAATCCGTTTTCGTCTGTCTCAACTTCACCGGCCATCTTATCAAGGAAAAGTCTTGCCATCTGCTCGATACAGCCCTCATGAACACCCTTTGCTTTCATCTGCTTATAGAGCAGAGTAATGTAAAGCGGAACAACAGGAATTGCTGCACTGGACTGTGTAACAAGTGCCTTGTTGATTGCTATATATGATGATACATTTGCGAACTTCTCATTAATAATGTCGCTCGACTTATACAGATCCTTCTTTGCCATACCGATCGAACCCTCGGCATAGATCGGGAATGTGATCTTTGGTCCTATATATGAATATGCAACTGTTGTTACATGATCTGCCAGAACGCCTGCATCTGATAATGCCTGCATCCAGTCGATCCAGTCCTCGCCGCCCATAACTTTGATAGTGTTCTCGATCTCTTCCTCTGTTGCAGCAGGAATATGTGCCATTGTAACTGTATTGTCTTTTAGAACCAGAGTCTTATTTGTATATTCTTCACCGACTGTCTTAAGAACAGAAGTATACTTATGTCCATCCGGTGTTACACGTCTCGGTGCTGCAAGGCTGTAAATAACCATATCAACCTTTCCCATATCCGCTTTGATCGTGTCGATCACCTGCTGTTTGATCTCCAATGAGAATGCATCTCCGTTGATGGATTTTGCATATAAGCCATCTTTCTTTGCTTCTTCTTCAAATGCTCTTGTGTTATAGAAGCCTGCGGTTGCGGTTCTTCTTCCGTTTGACTCTTTCTCGAACATTACACCAAGTGTATCTGCTCCATAGCCAAATGCAACCGCGATTCTGGAAGCAAGTCCATATCCGGTAGATGCTCCGATCACCAGTACCTTCTTCGGTCCGTCAACCTTTGGCTGTGCCTTTACATATTTGATCTGATTCTTAATATTCTCTGCGCATCCAACCGGGTGAGCAGTGGTACAGATATAATCTTTTACTCTTGGTTCTACTACCATTTTAATTTTCTCCTCTAAACATCCGATCTGTCCGGACTTTCTTTCTCAATTTATATTTATACATTTTGTATCAATATCTGGTCATATGCGGCTTACATCTGCGGGCGCTCTTTGTTTGCAAACTTCGTGTAATCCTGCATCCATACAAGATCAACCGATCCGGTCGCGCCCTTTCTCTGTTTTGCTATAATAATCTCTGCAATACCCTTCTTCTCGGTATCCGGATTGTAATAATCATCACGGTAAATGAACATTACAACGTCCGAATCCTGCTCGATCGCACCGGACTCTCGCAGATCGGCAAGTACCGGCTTGTGATCCGGTCTGGAGTCAACCGCACGGTTCAACTGCGACAACGCAATAACAGGAACATTAAGCTCTCTTGCAAGCACCTTTAACGCTCGCGATGTATCTGAAATGAACTGCTGTCTGGATTCTACATGCTTATTCGTACTCATCAGCTGTAAGTAGTCGATGATGATAAGTCCAGATCATTGTTCTGTTTTAATTTTCTACACTTCGAACGAAGATCGGCTACAGTGATCGCCGAATTATCATCTACGAAGATCGGCGCATCCGCGATTACCTCCGTACTCTCCATGATCTTATCCCATTCATCGTCCACCAGCTGTCCGGTCTGGATCTTCTGGGAATTTACCAGAGAATCAAGGGCGATCATACGTGTTACCAGCTGCTCCTTTGACATTTCCAGACTGAAAATAGCAACAGGGATCCTCTTTTTTACAGCTACATGGTGTGCAATATTAAGTACAAATGCTGTCTTACCCATAGCAGGACGTGCTGCTACCAGAATCAATTCCGATCCATGCAGACCCGTTAGCATATTATCCAGATCGATGAATCCGGTCGGCACACCGGTAACTCGTGTATTCTGTCTGGATGCCGCCTCAATCTGATCGATTACATCAAGTACGATCGAATCGATCGGTGCAAAATCATTTGCGCCGTTTCTCTGCTGAACGATCTTGTAAATCCCGCTCTCTGCCGTTTCAAGTAATCCGTCTACATCGTCCGTGTCAAGATAACAGTCCTTTTCGACATCCTCACACATCTTGATCATACGGCGAAGCACTGCCTTATCCGCTACAATCTTCGCATAATACTTCGCATTTGCCGATGTCGGAACTGCGGCTATGATATCAGCTATGTAGCTCATACCGGCAACATCCTCCGGAACATTCTTCTCCCGAAGCCTGTTGTTCAGCGTGATCAGATCGACTGCCATTCCTTCCTTAAACAGCTCGATCATATTCTCATACAGGATCGCATTCTGCGCACTGTAAAAGTCATCCTTTGTCAGTATATCCGACACATCTACTATGGCATCACGATCCATGATCATAGAGCCGATAACCGACTGTTCTGCATCCAGGTTATATGGTTGTTTTTTCCTGATAAATGCATCTTCCATTAGTCAGCCTCTTCTACCTTTACTGTAAGCTCTGCCTGTACCTGTGGATGCAGCTTGATCTTTACGGTAAATGATCCCATTGCTTTGATCGCATCCTTCAGCACGATTTTCTTCTTATCAATATCATAATGTAACTGGCTCTTGATCGCATCCGAGATCTCCTTTGACGATACAGAGCCGAATGCCCTACCGCCTTCGCCGACCTTTATGCCGACTGTTACAGATGCCTTTTCAAGCTCTGCTGCGAGAGCCTTGGCTGCTGCAAGATTCTCTGCCGCAACTTTTTCTTCATGTGCCTTCTTTAATTTATAATCATTCAGATTCTTTGGTGTTGCCTCAAGCCCAAGTTTTCTCGGTATAATATAATTTCTGGCATGTCCGTCACTGACATTTACCAGCTCACCTTTTTTCCCAAGACTCTTTACATCCTCCAGTAATATAACCTTCATATCAAATATCTCCTTCCTTGTACATCTCCTCAAGCAGGTTGACAAGCTGTTTCTTTACTTTTTCCTTTGTCGTATTCTTAAACTGCGCGGCCGCGATATTCGCATGTCCGCCTCCACCCATACGCTCCATAATGATCTGGACATTCACATCATCGATAGAGCGGGCAGATATCTTTACATTTTCTCCCAACTGTGCGATCACAAAGGAAGCACGTACACCTGCAATATTCAACATCTCATTTGCCACCTTGGCTGTCAGTACAGTCGGTGATTCAGGTCCTTCTTTCGGCTCAAATACCGATACTGCAAACATCCCAAGAACCATCTCTGCGTTTCTAACGCCATCTGCTTTTTGTCTATATGTGTCAATATCGCTTCTGAACATCTTTCTGACACGCATAACATCCGCGCCGCTTCTTCTCAAATAAGCAGCAGCCTCAAATGTACGAACACCTGTCTTTGTCAGGAAGTTATCTGTATCGATCAGAATACCTGCATACATCGCATCTGCCTCAGACGGGCGAAGCTTGATCTTCTCATCCATGTACTGTAACATCTCCGCGATCATTTCGCACGCTGACGAAGCAAATGGTTCTACATAGGAAAGGGTCGCATTCGCGATCACATCCTTTGTCTGTCTGTGATGATCGAACACAACCACCGTCTTTGCATAGGAAATAAGCTCCTCACACTCAGTCAGACTCGGATTATTCACATCTACGACTACCAGCATCGTATCCGCATTTATCATCTCAATCGCCTGTTCATTGTTGATGATCATGTCATCACCATACATACTGTTTGCTGTAAAATTGCCATAGATCGGACTGATCGCCGATGACACTTCATTGATAACGATATGTGCCTCTTTATTCATAGAATTCACCATACGATACACACCGATCGCAGATCCGAATGCATCCATATCCGGATCCTTGTGTGCCATGATGATCACCTTTTCTTTTGTCTCTAACAGCTCCTTAAATGCCAGTGTCTTAACACGAGCTTTTACACGGGTAGATTTCTCTGTACCCTGACTTCTTCCACCATAATAAGTAATCTTATCATTGGATTTCAGGACAACCTGATCCCCACCACGTCCGAGTGCAAGTTCCATTGCGGAACGAGCCGCTTCAAAATCAGCCAGAAAGCTGGAATATTCCGTTCCAAGACTTATAGATAACGTAAGTGGCAGATCATTTCCGATATTGATCGCCTTTACCTCATCCAGCAATGCAAATTTATTCTCCTGAAGCTGCGGAAGATATTTCTTCGGCATAACGAACATATACTTATCCTTTTCAAAGGAACGTACAATCGCATCTACATTTGCCATATATTTATTGATCTTTCGATCTACAAGTGCAACTAACAGTGAATGACGGACTTCCTCCAGATCATCGAATATCTCATCATAATTATCGATATAGATCAGACCAGTAACCAGCTTCTGCTCCTCATTCTCCTTCGCCAGTTTGTTCTGCTCCGTCATATCAAACAGATACATGGCAATAAATGTGGTAACACCGTCTGTATGTTTCTTTCTCTTCGAGGTACGTGTCTTTTTATTCTCCTCCTGTAAACCTGTATCCTGTAGTACGATCTCCGGTGCTTCTGCACTTTCCGGTGCTTCCGGTTCAGCAACCGCATCTACCGGGCCATTCGGATTTACCCTGACACGCTTGATCTCTACTTTATATTCTCTTTCATTATATTCGATATCTGCATGAACCGTATCTTCACCCTCAGCCGGTATCATCTCATGTGTTAAGCCCTCAAACACCTGCATAGCTGTAAGCCGCATCAGCTTACGCTTACTTGTATTCGTGATATGTGCAAATTCATCATTTACCCATGCAAGTCTTCCCGTCTTGTCTAAGATAGCGTATGGTATAGGGAATTCCCGGATCAGATCCTTCTGAACTCTACCATTTTCCATCGCCTGATTTGCAAATAATGCGTCACTTGATACACGTGAAGATATATAAAGGACGATAGTCATAGCCGCATAAACAGCAGTAATAATGATACCTACCACACCTGCTGCCACACTGATCGTAAACATCCAGATATCAAACACCACAAACAATGCGATCATATAGAGAGGCATCTGTGTATAAAAATCATGTCTTTTATTTGTATGTTTATTTTCGTTCATGACGAATCTGTCCTTTCCGGATAATCTGTATCCTGTTTATTTTAGTTGTGTTTTCTGTCTGTTCATCCGTGCGATCCAATGGATCAGAATCATACCGAATGCCACAGAAACAAATGTCAGACCTACAATGTATGCAAATCCTGTCCAATACGATACATCCGGGAAGATATAACGGACAGTTGCCCGCGCCGGGCTCTGGCAAAGATAGATAAACAAGCTCATCTCTCCCAGGAATTTACTTACTTTATTATCAAAAACACCTGATATTGCCGACTGCTTACTGGCAGTGATCGATATCGCAAACAACAGCAAAATGTTATTATAAAATACACAGGTCTTTCCACCTTCATGCATCATAAAGATCGCAAGCAGATACAGCAGAAGCTCTGCGATTCCGAGAAGCCGTTTTACTGACGGACGAAATTCTTTCTTCTTCAGATATTCTGCAAACATATATACCAGACATCCTATATTCAAGCCTACAAAGGCACGCAAGATGCCATGCGTGATAACACCTTCAAACTTCGTAAAGCCATTATATCCGACAGTATTATAAAAATATCCTGATATCAAAAGCGCGGTAACAGGAGCAATGATCAGTGTATAAGTGTCCTTATACTTTCGTAATAATGGATAGATCACCAGCATGGCGATAAGCATAGCCGAAATATACCAAGTGATCATCACAACCTGAGTTCCCTGCACGCCTGACATGGACAGCAGTAAAAAGTTCGGAATCATCTTCACAATCGCAATAAATAATCCGATAATTCCTTCCTTTAGATATACATATCGGCCAACTTCCACAAACCATACACAAAGCCCCAGTGCATAGCAATACAAATATGCCGGTAAGATCCGTCGGATCTTATGAAGGGCAAAGCCGAATGTCTCTTTTCCGAGAGAAATACCTGTATGCCGTTCTTCTGCTTTTGCAGCTGACACACACATGAAATATCCGGATACGATAAAGAACATCTCAACCGCATATCGTCCCCATTCCAACAGATATCCATGCTTGCCGCCATATACCTCACCTACATGGAATACAAGTATCACCAGGCAAAACACAAATTTCCAGAAGTCGAGGGCTCCATTGTATTTTTTATTCATTTCTATTTCTCGCTTTTCTTCTTATACTGGCTCATTCTTGTATCAATCTTATTCGTGATGCCAAGTCCGAAAGCCTGTTCATTTTCTTTATACTGTAACAACGCACGAAACATATATACATCTTCCGGTGTCGAACCTTGATATTTCCTCTGTTGCCTTCAACAATATGTGCCACAATATTCTGACTTCTGATAATGGTACATGCATCAACCATTCCTTCATATCCGGTTGGAGTTGCACGGACAACATCATGAGCGGCAATGATATCCTTCAGGTAGAAGGACTGCGGTGCCTGTGCTGAATATGTGTCTTTTCTAGGTGGTACCGAATCGATCTCGACACCATTCTCACTGATCATGATCGTCTCATAGCAGGCAGTCGATGTGATCGCATTACCGTACTTTTTAACGCTCTCTATATTGTTGGAAATAACATCATATGAAACATATGGTCGAACACCATCATGGATCAGAACAATAGAATCCTCCGGGCATTCAGACTCTGCCATTTTAAGTGCATTGTAAATAGAATCCTGAGAAGTTGCTCCACCGGCCAATACATGTTTTACCTTTGTCAGATGATACTCTTCTGCCAGATCTTCTACATAAGGAATATAATCCTCGAGAACCGAGATGTAGATCGCATCGATCTGATCATGATACTGGAATAACTGTAATGTATGAACCAGGATCGGTTTTCCGTTGATCTCAAGGAACTGCTTTGGAATTCCCGCTCCCATTCTTACTCCACTGCCGCCTGCAAAAATAATTGCTATATTCATCTACTGTTTCTCCTTTTTCTGTTTATTTTAAATTTTTCACTTCTTTGCCGCAATTGTGCGATACAGAATGCTATATAGACTTTCCCCATTCTGCATAGATATATTAATTTTATAACGAAATCAAGAAAAATTCAACTTATATTTGACTTGATGCATTGTGTGTTATTTGTTTTATCGTTTTCAATATTCTCTCCGTTGCCTTACCATCACACATCGACATATGATAAGCAAAGCACTTTTCGATCTCTGCAGGATCCCGCTCGGACAGTTCATACTCGATTGCCGCAGGAAGCCCCGCTCCATCCGTAACCACCTTACACGGGAAGGAATCATATGGAACATAGAAGCCTCTGGCATGGTCAAACGAATCAAAGTCCGGTGCAAAAAATAAAAACGGCTTCTTATATGCCATATAGTCAAATAATATCGAAGAATAATCTGTGATGAGCAGATCTGCAACCGCAAATATTTTCTCGGACGGCAGATCGCAATTCGACTTCATTCCCTTTTCTTCCAGATGTGGATGCAACTTGATCACCCAGTAATAACGATCTTCTGTTTCTTTCATAACTCTCTGTATCTCTTCCATTCCACAGAGTGTCGGCATAGCCGCATTTCCCCGAAATGTAGGAGCCCAGAGAATTACTTTTTTCCCTTTTGCTTCCGGATATTTCCGATAAAATTCCTCATGGTTTGCCTGATTCCATGCATCATCATAATAATAGTCCGACCGACTGATCCCGGTCGCCTGTACAACTCCCGAAGCAAGCCGCATTGTCTTTGTAAACACCGGTACACAACACGGTGCGCTGACTGTCAGCAGATCATAGTTTTTGTAAACCGAATCGCCTTTATACATCTTCGGAATATCTTCCGTCGTGTCATATCCGCTTTTCTTAAGCAGCCCGCCGGAATGCCAGAGCTGTACCACCTTTGTCTCCGGACGTTTCTCACAGGCCGATACAGGAAGAAAATTATCACAGATAAATACATATTCTGCGACTGCATACCGCTTCATAAACTGCCTCAGCCACTTTAACAGACTGCCATATCCCATCTTTCCAAAATCGGTGACCCAAGTTTCGTTCTTATACTCCGGATCCCATTGCAGTGTTTCATACATTTTTTTCATAGAAAAAGGCAGTTCCTCATGATGTGCATCGGCGAAGATCACCAGCCCCTTTTCAACCGGCTTTCCGGCATACCGTTTATAGAGCAGCGGCAGATAAATCTGCTGCATCGCCATTTTCAATACCTGTTTTATATAAAATACCATCTTCATATAATTACAAATAAACCTTTCGAACATTATCGAAAACCGGCGGCATCCGCGTTTTCATGCGTATGCCGCCGGCTTATCATCATTTTCTATCTAAATTATTAACCATTGATTCTGGAAAGAAGTTCCTTACCAAGTTCCTCATTACCAGGCTTACCAAGTAATGCGAACATGTTCTTCTTATAGCTTTCTACACCTGGCTGGTTAAATGGATTTACTCCAAGAGTGTATCCGCTGATACCACATGCAAACTCAAATGTGTAGAACAGCTCACCTAATGTGAACTCATCGATCTTGTCAATATTGATCTGGATGATTGGAATTCCGCCATCAACATGTGCAAGAATTGTTCCGTTCATAGCACTCTTATTTGCAAAATCTACTGTCTTGCCTGCAAGGTAGTTCAGACCATCAAGATCACAATCCTCTTCTTCCATTACGATCTCACATGTTGGATGTAACACATTGATTACTGTCTCGAAATGGTTCTGTGAACCCTGCTGGATAAACTGTCCTAATGAATGAAGGTCTGTTGTAAAGTCAGTTGCTGTCGGGAATAATCCCTTACCGTCTTTTCCTTCGCTCTCGCCGTATAACTGCTTCCACCATTCTGCTACGAAATGTAATGCCGGCTCAAAGTTGGCAAGGATCTCGATGGACTTGCCCTTTCTGTACAGGATATTACGAACTGCTGCATACTTCATAGCATCGCTATCGTCAAAGTTCTCTGCAAGGCAGTCTTTTCTTGCTGATGCAGCACCTTCCATGAGCTTATCAATATCTGCACCGCTTACTGCGATCGGAAGAAGACCTACTGCTGTCAGAACTGAGAAACGTCCACCTACATCATCAGGTACCACGAATGTCTCATATCCTTCTTCTGTAGCAAGTGTCTTCAATGCTCCCTTTGCCTTATCTGTTGTAGCATAGATTCTCTTAGCTGCTTCTTCTTTACCATATTTCTCAATTAATTTCTTCTTGAAAATTCTGGATGCAATACCAGGCTCTGTAGTTGTACCTGACTTGGAAATGATGTTGATAGAGAAATCTCTGTCTCCAATCACCTGTAACAGGTGTGCCATATAGGTACTGCTGATATTACTTCCTGCATAATAGATCTCAGGGGTTTTACGAATCTCTTTATCTACTGAATTATAAAAGCTGTGTCTTAAAGCTTCGATCGCTGCTCTTGCGCCAAGGTAAGAACCGCCGATACCGATAACTACCAGAACATCTGAATCTGACTGGATCTTAGCAGCCGCTTTCTTGATTCTTGCGAACTCTTCCTTATCATAATCAACCGGAAGATCGATCCATCCAAGGAAATCATTTCCTTCACCGGTCTTGTTTACAAGTGTTGATTTTGCTGCAACAACTTCTTCCTTAATAGCTGCGATATCCTCAGCGGAAGCCATACCAGCAACATTCTTAAAATCGAAACTTACTGTCTTTGCCATTTTATTATCTCTCCTTGCTTATATGATTTTTCAAAGCTATGGATAATTGTAGCAAAAGGAAACCCCATAATCAACTATTTTTCGAACATTTCATCAAGTGATACAAATCTGTAACCAAGTTCTGTTAAATTTGACAACACCGTATCTAACGCCTGCGCATTTGACTCCGACACATTATGCATGAGCGGAATTGCGCCATTATGATAATATTTATCAAAATGCTCGATCACATAATCTTTCCCCGGCTGATTATTTACATCATAATCCAAATATGCCATGCTCCAGAAAATGGTCTTATACCCCATATCCTTTGCCAGTTGGAGCACCCTTTCACTGTACTCACCGCTCGGCGGTCTGAAATATGGATCCATCCGGTAACCCGTGGCCTCTTTCATATAATCAGCACAGGTCTGCAATTCTTCCTTCTGTTTTTCCACACTGATACCGGGCATGGAAGGATGGGTAACTGTATGGTTGCCAACCTGGTGGCCCTCCTCTTTCATTCTTTTTACCAGCTCCACATTATCCCTGATATACGTCTGTGTGACGAAAAAACAAGCTTTTGCATTATGCTTCTTTAACGTGTCCAGCATCTGTTCTGTATATCCGTTCTCATAACCGCAGTCAAAGGTCAGATATATAACCTTGTCATCTCCGGCATCCTGATCCACATAATATGCATCATACTGTTCGATCGAAAAACTGTGATCGCAGTCACTGATCCCATGATTTTTATCCCGTACAATGTACCATGAAAACTTCTTATTACTGACTGCATCATAATCACGAAGCAGCGTCATATCCTCCGTCGCCGCTTCTGTCCGGTCTTCTACACTTCCATTATCATTTCCCCCTTTTCGTCCGTCCGGACTGCCATTTTGTCCACCGGAACCATCAGCCGTCCGATTTCCCTCATTCTGCATCTGACAGTCTCCCGGTGTTGCCACATTTCCGTTTTTCCTCGTTTTGCTCTTCGCCATTCCGGCACAGCCTGTCAGAAACAGACACATCATAATTCCCGAAACTACATACAGTTTTTTGACTGTAACCACTTCCAATTGTTATTTTGGATATAATATATGCTGTTTCTTCCGCTGTTTATACCTATACCTGTCAGGTTGTACTGATTCCCTGCAGCAGCTTGTCAAATAATGCATCACACGCCGCGATCTGTTCCTCCGTTATCTCCCGGTCATCTTCCTTTGCGGTCTGTTTCAGAGGCTGCTGCCCTTCGGCTGCCGGCTGCCGCCGGCTTTTCTCTGATCTGCGGTGTTCTGCCCGCATCGCTTTTTTCGATTTTGCCGTGATTCTTTCCCGTGTCGAATCCATTTCCTGCATTTTCATTCCGGATGTACCAAGCTTCTTTCCGGTGCATCCTTCTGTCCGTCGCCGGCCAACCGTCCATCTTTATTTTCCGGCTCTGTCTCTGCAACTGCCTGCAGGTCCTTCTTTTTAATATCAGTCTCCCGACTCTTTCTACGTTCTGCCTCAGCCTTTTTCTCGTTCCGTCTGTCCTTCTGTTCTCCCATCTGTGCCAGTGCCGCATCAATATCGATCACATTTGGCTCTATAATAGCCGCTGCCGTCTGTTTCAGACCACTCCGGCTTCTGTCATCTGCTTTCTGTTTACTGCTCTCCATCTGTTTTTCCTGCTCCCGTTTCAGACGATTTGCCAAACTGTTGTTCATATAGCTGACGAGTTCCGCCGATAACATCTCACATTTCCGCCGGGTATTGAATATGTTGTAGACCATCTGCATAACTCCACAGGCAACAATACCCCACATACCGATCTGCACACTTGCAAATACAGAACTGCCTGTCCGATATTCCCACCAGGTTCCGATCAGACCTGTTCCGGCAGCAAGGATCATCATGTTACTGCAGAAGCTGTTCCAAGAGCTGACATAGCTCTTGCCCAGCTTCAGTTTATATATGTATTTCTCGACAAACGATCTCGTATCCCGGATACCCACATCAAGATACGATAACTCCTCGTACCTTTTTCGTATCTCCACCAGTGCTTTCTTTTTTGTACTTTTCATACTTCCTGCTCCTCTGACCAGCCCTTTCAAAAATCCATCCATTATCAGCTTTGCTACAATTCCACATATTCCCGTCGCTGCGATCACATACAAAAAAATACTCTGTTCCAAAATAGTTCCAAACATAACCATTTCCCCTTTTCAAATAATTTTTCATGTTTTCAGTTCCGATACCCCGCTCCGGATTCAGGGTGGTTTCATTATAGTTTCGGTATTTTTGATTTTTCAAGTGAAATCACACGACAAATGTTTACCTTTATTTTCATTTTTGGTATACTGATTTAGATTTGAACTCATTTAAGAATGTGTATGGTTATTTTGGACTATAATAGAAAAGAGGTAGATTAAAATGGATTATAAAACAAAAGGAACCTGTTCCACTAACATTCATTTTGAAGTGGAAGATGGTAAAGTTAAAAATGTTTCTTTCACAGGCGGCTGCAATGGTAACCTGAAGGGTATCAGCGCCCTGGTTGAGGGAATGAAGGTGGAAGATGTCATTGATAAACTGGAAGGAACAACATGCAGCTTCAAGCCAACATCCTGTCCGGATCAATTGGCAAAGGCACTTAAGAATTATCTTCAGGGGGCATAATATATGAAACGAATCATCCTTACCGGCGGTGGAACTGCCGGTCATGTTACACCAAATATAGCATTGATACCGGAATTACGGAAGCTTGGATATGATATCCATTATATCGGTTCTTATAACGGAATGGAACGCAAGCTGATCGAGGATCTGAACATTCCTTATCATGGGATCTCCTCCGGCAAGCTCAGACGTTATTTTGACCTTAAGAACTTTACAGATCCGTTCCGGGTTATAAAAGGTATGGGTGAAGCCAAGAAGTTAATGAAGGAACTGAAGCCGGATGTCGTATTCTCAAAGGGCGGCTTTGTAACCGTTCCTGTCGTATTCGCAGCCAAATCCTGCAACATCCCTGTCATCATCCACGAATCTGATATGACACCGGGTCTTGCAAATAAGCTGGAGCTTCCAAAGGCCTCCCGTGTGTGTTGCAACTTCCCGGAGACAAAGGATATGTTCCCGGAAGGTAAAGCAGTCGTGACCGGAACCCCGATCCGTAAAGAGCTTTTCAACGGAAATGCAGTTGATGCGATCAACTTCTGCGGTTTTACAGACAACAAGCCTGTGATCCTGATCGTCGGCGGCAGTTCGGGAAGTGCCGTGATAAATAAAGCGATCCGTGAAAACATCGATAAACTGCTGGAGCGTTTTAACGTGATCCATCTCTGCGGTAAGGGCAATCTGGATCATTCACTTGATAACAAGTCCGGTTATGTTCAGTATGAATATATAAAGAAAGAACTAAGCAGTATGCTTGCTCTTGCTGATCTTGTGATCTCCCGTGCCGGTGCAAATGCGATCTGTGAATTGCTTGCTCTTCGCAAACCGAATATCCTGATCCCGTTATCTGCTGCTGCCAGCCGCGGTGACCAGATCTTAAATGCAGAGTCCTTCAAAAAGAGCGGTTACAGTTATGTGATCAAAGAAGAGGAATTATCCTCCGAGACATTATTTGCTGCGATCGATGATGTCTATAATAATAAACAGACTTACATCGAGACAATGGAAAAGAGCAATCTTACAGATTCCACGTCTATTATAATCGGCATGATCGAGGAACTGGTGAATAACAAATAAATACAGCAACAGGTATAACGCGCATAAAAGAAACAGGCACATATCATTTCGATATATGCCTGTTTCTTTTATATGGTATATATTATAATTACTTCGCTGCATTTGCGATCTTCTCATAGGCAGCTTCTTTTGCCTGATCGGTCGAAAGAATATCATCCTTGATCGTTATCACGATATCAACCTGAGAATTATTTCTTACTGTAAATTCAACCTTCATAGGCTGATCTGTATACATCTGATCCATGCCTGCTGTAGTAAGATCCATTGTAGCCTTAGATCCGTAGTATGTAACTTTCCAGTCACCGCTTGCTTCTTCTTCATAATACCAAGCACTGCTCTTACACAGATTTTCAAGACCATCACCAAAAGTCTTATCAAATCCCGGAATCTTTGTCTTCTTGATCTTATCTACCTGAGCTTTCGCCGTATCATCTGTACGATACTGAATATTTCCCTTTACAAACATCTTTGATGTCTGTGGCAGAACAGCATAAACTCCAAAGCACAATCCGATTACTATAAGAATAGCAACTAACACTTTTACAAAAGTCTTCATATCAACACTCCCATTTCCTTTATTATTAAATACTTAGAACAGTTCTTTTTCCAACTGAAATATAAATTCTTCCAAGAGCTGCATACGCTTATTATATTCCACTCTGCCGGCATCTGTCTTGCATCTTCTGATCTTTGGTTTATTAATTCTGTAAAAGTTCTTTATTCTGTAATATGCGCGCTTATAGCTTGCATCGTCCTCCAGCGCAGTTGCCATGGAATCCCATAGTACACTGACTGCTCCCACTTCATCTAACAGATCTGCATCCATAACGATCCTACATTCCAAAGAAAGATCTGCATCTGTATCCTTCTCCTCGTGAATCATTATAATCTCCCCGATCTTTGCGATCTTTTCAGGATCTACTCCTATACTGTCCAGATATTCAACAGCTATCTCTGCACCAACTTCTCCATGTGGTCTGTTCTCATCCCAGCCAATGTCATGTAAAAGTGCTGCAAGTACAATAATATCAAGATCGCCCCCTAACTTGGACTGTAACTTAATTGCCCATCTGTACACACGCATCGTGTGTTCATATCTACTTCTAAACTCATAATTTGGCGGTCTGCCATTCTTCGCAGTCTGCGTTTTGACAAACTCAATTACATCAGCGTAATTCATCTCTGTTCGCCCCTTGATTTATACCTTTTTTTGTAACTTACGCTCTATTTGACGATTTAAAATCCTGCCAAACAGACTTTCTCCAAAACTTTCTCATAAAAAAAGAAAGTATCATTATCTATGATAGCATCTTTTGTATAGATTTGCTATGTTTTTTTGAAAATTTTATAAATATTTTTATCAAAAAAATCCATGCAGTTTTCTCTCGAAACGCCGCCATAAGCGTTACCTTAGCAGTTAACTCAGCCCAGGCACCCTCGCGGCACACAGGAGATTCTCCTTAGTGCTGCTTCGTCTCCGACCTGACACGGTTCGAAGAGTCCTGTTGCGCAAGACCCAGACATCAACGCCACTTACTAAGGGCAGCCCTACAGTGGACATCCCTCAAGAAAACTATCACCCCTGCTATAGCGGATTGCAGGTTCAGGGCACCGCTACTTCCCCGGTTGCATGGAAACTTTATAACATATTCAATTGCACGCCACATTTTTGGCACATATTTGATTATAAATGACGATCGCACATACGTCAACCTGTTTCTTTGGCAGCGTTTTTGGTGGATTCGGTATTTGGGCTGCAGGCTGTGGCAAAGGCTGTTGATCCTCGCAACGTCCCTGTTCATCACACACGCCTGATCCGCTCATGCTCCTGTGCTAACTCGCCCTTCGGGCTCAGACAAGCACCCGCATGAGCTGGCAGCGTGTCTTCACGTCGGTCCTTTTGCGAATGTCCAAACAGCCTCTCTGCCACAGCCTGCAGCCCAAATACCGCCCTAACAACACTGAAAAAAGCAGATCAGGCAGGTATGATGAACAGAAACATTGCTGGACAACATATATAAATTGGCAGGTCATGAAATCCGGCTGTGTTGAACATGCAATCTTCAAAAATTCTACCGCTGACGGCTTCCTACGACCACGCCTTTGCGGAGGTCTGCAAAAAAGTCCTTCATCAGGCTGCTGCACTCCTCCTGACAGATACCATATACTGTTTCTACCTGATGATTAAATGCCGACATATCGAACATATTAAGGATCGAACCGGCGCATCCGGCTTTCTTATTCATACACCCGATCACAACCTTCGGGATCCTTGCCTGTACGATGGCTCCGGCACACATCTGACACGGTTCTAATGTCACATACATCGTACAATCCTCCAACCGCCAGTCACCGAGTTTCTTTGATGCCTGCTCGATCGCCAACAGTTCTGCATGCGCCAGTGTTGTCTTCTTCAGATTTCTCTTGTTATACCCCCGTGCGATTACCTTATTATCCTTTACGATCACACAACCGATCGGAACATCTCCCTGAACATAAGCTTTCTGCGCCAGCTTAATTGCCTTTTTCATATAAATCTCATACATCTTCCTGTCTTCACCCGACATCTCAGGTTCTGTCCCTTGCCGATCTACGTATGTATCTTTTACTTCATCTTCCCTGTTCCGTATATTCTGATCATCTTCTATCCCCTGTCCTATTACATTTTCTTCTGTATTCTGTTCCATTTTCTTCTCCATGCCGGCATCCTCCGTCATTCAACCTGCGCTCTTCACCATGCCGTTTTTTTCTATCATTCAATAAACATTATTTTATGCCACAGCTCTTTTTTTATTTCAGATCCACCACCCAGTAGCCAAAGCTTCCTGTCTTGATCCTTGTCTCCTTCACCGGAATAAAACGATCAAATCCAAAGATTCCTGCGAGATACTTCTCTTTGGATGAATACTCTCCCGGCACTCCCAATATGTATCCGTTCGTATCTTCTTCATCAAACAGCACCCTGCCGAGCATCAGATATTTATAACTGTAAAATCCATGTGTCAGGAAGCTATTCACCCCCAACCGCCAGTTATCCATGTTCAGCAGTCCGATATCGTTCGGATTGATCTTTACACACTCGATCACTCCGTTTTCTCCATCCGGACAATTCGGCAGGAGCGGAAGCTTTTCCCGGTTCGCCATCAGTTCTGCCGCTCTTCCGTCTTCTTTCATTGTTTCTAAAACCTCGGCTGCCGTTACCCGTTTCTCCGTTTCTTCATCGGCCCGGGAAAATATCTTTTCATCCGGAGACTCCTCCGATTCCGGCAAAACGGTTTCCGAGTTGTCTGTATCTGTATGTGCCGTTTCTTTCACCTCTGAAGCCATTGTCTCCGTCTCAGATTCGCTGTCCATGTTTTCTGATTCCGCCATCGTCTCGGACACGATTCTTCTCCGATCATATTCTGTTACTGCAATTCCGCGGGCAGCTTCTTCCTCCCGTCTGGCAAATGCCTGACTGTAGTCCACAGTATTATCTGTCCATGAAGAACAGAAAATATCACTTTCTTCTTCGCCCATCCGCCTTATGATAATGCCGCTCCACGCTGTGATCGGCCGTCCGGTCTGATTAACATTATTCCAGTCAAAGGTAAAGCAGCCTTCTCCCCTACCGGATTTCATATTCAATTTCCCAAGATACAGAACAGCCGGAATCATACCGTCCGGCACTGCCTCCGGATATTCCTCCGGGTCCGCAAGCGTCTCACGATACAGATAAACCGAATATAAGCCCTCTTTCTTTACCTGATCCTTAAGATTCACCTGCATTTTACCTTTCTCATTCTGCTTCTGCACCTTTGCAAATCCAACATTTTCACATTTATCATAATTGTGATATCTGAAAATATATGATATAAATCTGTTCCAGTAAACCATAGATACCTCCGCCTCTTTTTTCTATCTGACATTTTTCATCTGACAGGAAATCATGTCTGCTTCCGTTATTATCCCTGAAAGACAAGCCTTACTTGTATCTATGCATTTTTTCTGTAACTTATTCCTTTATTCTTCGGAAATAGTATCACTTAACTTTGCAAATTCTGCCAGCGTTAAACTTTCTCCCCGAACATTTGCGGCAAGTCCCATTTTTTCCAGAGCTTTCTCCACCTGTGCTTTTGAATATGGAAGCTCGGGGCTGTTTGCGATTCCGTTCTGTAACGTCTTTCTTCTCTGGTTAAAGGATGCCCGGATCAGCTTGAACATCAGGCTCTCGTCCTTTACCATCCCGGCGGCTCCTCATATCTGGTCAATCGGATCACCGCAGATCCTACACCCGGTCTCGGGATAAAGCAGTTTGGCGGTACATTTGCTGCAATATATGGTTTTGCATAATACTGAACCGCAAGTGACAACGCACCGTAATCTTTCGATCCCGGTCCTACCTGCATCCGGTCTGCTACTTCCTTTTGTACCATGACCGTAATTGACTGTAATGGTACATGGCTTTCAAATAAGCCCATAATGATCGGAGTTGTAATATAATACGGCAGATTGGCAACGACCTTGATCGGTTTACCATCGTTTTCTTCCTCAACCAGTCGGTTGATATCTAACTTCAATATATCTTCATTAATAATCGTTACATTATCATATTCCGCCAAAGTCTCCCCAAGGATCGGGATCAGATTTTTATCGATCTCAACCGCGATCACCTTTCCGGCCGACTCTGCCAGATACTGTGTCATCGTTCCGATTCCCGGTCCGATCTCCAGTACCAGATCATCCTTCGTGATCTCCGCTGCATTTATGATCTTTGTGATCACATGGTCATCGATCAGAAAATTCTGACCGAACTTCTTCTGAAATGCAAACTCATATTTCTTTATTGTCTGTATCGTAACCTGCGGGTTACTTAATTTCTCCATGCTCTGTCCTCCATCTATGCATTCTTACGCTTTCATCTTATCACGCAATCATTCTTCCTACGCCTCTGCCTGCATATTTTCTTCCATTCTGTACAGCTTCAGACTGTTTCTGAATGTCACGTCATACACTTCTTCTTCCGTAACTCCCTTTAATGCTGCGATCTCTTTTGCCACATAAGGAATATTAAGGGCAGAGTTCCGTTTTCCACGGAATGGTACGGGTGACAGATACGGCGAATCCGTTTCTAATACGATGCTGGTAAGCGGAATGGCTTCCACCACCTCTTTCAGCTTACGTCCATTGTTAAATGTCACTACACCGCCAACGCCGATATAATATCCCATCTTAATATATTCTCTTGCAATCTCTGTACTGTATGAAAAACAGTGAATGACGCCACCGCAAAGTCTTCCCTGCATCTCTTTCATGATATCCATGGTATCCTTTGCCGCATCCCTGCTGTGGATCACAACCGGAAGCTTCAGTTCTTCTGCCAGCTCCAACTGCTTTCGAAACCAGTGGATCTGCACCTCTTTTGGCACATCCTCATGGAAATAATCCAGCCCGATCTCTCCGATCGCCTTTACCTTCTCATCTGCTGCCATCTGCCGATACATCTCGATCGCCGCATCTGACAGCTCCGGTGCATCATCCGGGTGCGTTCCGATCGCCGCATAGATAAAATCATATCGGTGTGCAAGCTCAACGGATGCCTTTGAGGTCACTATATTAGCCCCTATATTCATTACATATCGGATATCCTGTCTCTGAAATTCCTCTAATAACCGCTCTCTGTCTGTATCAAACTGTTCATCATCATAGTGTCCGTGTGTCTCAAATATCATCTTCATATTCCTCGGTCATTTATTTTCTCAGACTGCTCCAGTCTGTATGCTTCGCTGCATCCCATTCTTCTTTCCGGCTCTCATACTGCTCATTGAACCAGTCTACTGCCGCAAGCTTTCCATCCTCCGAAAACGGAAATTCCTTTGTCAGCTTCTTTTCATCATCCGTATTCTCGTAACTGAACGGCTCCGGCCAGACCGTTGCCATCAGAGTTCCGGCATCCTGCACTTCTTTCGGTTTAAAGAATACATTTTCAAGCGGATTTCTGGCAAGGCGGAACCGCATGCCCTGATAACTTCCCTTAAATGCCTTTCCATACAAATAATAATTAATATGATAAAATGTTGTTTCTTCAATCTTTGATGTGTCACCCATATCTCTCATCTGCCTTTCATCTGCCGGCACATTTTTCTTCATTCTTTTAAGTATACACTACTAAGATCAGCATATGCAACCAACTGTTGTCATTCTTTACGCCAATCGGCTTCCTTTATGCCGCACAATTCATCTTTTTCTTGCCAGTTTTCTTGCCAGTCAATCCCCATACAAAAAGACCCTTATCCACATCGGTTCTTGTATATCTGCTTCCGCTCCTGTGAACAAAGGTCTTTTCTATGAAAATCTATATTCTGTTTATGCTTCGTCTTTTACCATAAAAATAACTCCGGCTACCTTTGGTCCTGCATTGGAAGCAACCGCTGCTCCGATCTGGAAGAAATCGTCCGGCGCATAACCAACCTTTTCTGTCATCTTGGCAGCCAGTTCATCCCTGCATACATCATCGCATCCATATACGATCTGATATGGCGAACCCGGAAGCATCTCTGCTGCTGAGACATCTGCCATCTTTGCCAGTAATTTCTTCTCGCCGCGGCATTTGAATGCTGTAACGATCTCGTTTGCCCATATCTTCATGATCGGTTTTACGCCAAGCGCATCACCGACCAGTGCTGCGGCACTCGGAATACGTCCTGATTTTGCTGCATATTTCAATCCATAAATACCGAAGTAGATCCGTCGTTTCGGAAGAATGTCTGACAGATAAGCAGTGATCTCATCCACTGTTTTTCCTTCTTCTGCCATCTTTGCTGCCTGCACAACCGGATATCCATACTGACCGCTGTATCCAACACCATCAAAGATCCGGATCGTTCCTTTTCCTGCATACTCCGGATGCTCCTCAAAGAATTCATTCTTTGCCATGACTGCATTATCATGGGTAGCAGAACCCTTTTTATTGATGCTGACAAATATAATTTCTGTATATCCTGCATCAAACTGCTCCTTATACAGCTCGTCGAACTGGAATGCTGTGATCTGCGCCGTCTTTGGCAGCTCGTTTGGATTTTCCTCCATTAACTTATAGAAACCGGCATTGTCAAAATCGACTCTGCTCATATAAGATTTGTCACCGATCGTTACCGGAAACGGAAGGATTAATATATTATATTTCTGTTCCTCAGCAGTTGAAATATCACTGGCTGAATCTGTTATGATCCTGATCTTGCTCATAGGTAAAACCTCATCTTTCTATTTGTAAACCGGCACTTCAAAACTCTTATACACTCTACTAATTTCAAGTTTCAAAAATGCCTGTATCCCTTAACTTTTTATAATATAGATGATTCGAACAGCAAATGTCAATCGTAGTTTCTATATAGAAAAGCCATGGTTTTCGGGGCTTTGTAACATGGTTTGAAAGACTAGATATTTTATTTTTACTTTTTGAGGAAGACTCCCTATCCGGCAGTAAATTGTGTTACAATGAAATCCATAAACAAACTTGAAAAGCAAGGTATATGAGCTTCGCATATGCAATATATTTGAAAATTGCGCACATACAGACGGGGGATTCTTTCATCATTACATAAGGGGATAAAAGCATGCTTACTTTAAAGGCAAAAGATTCGGAGTCATCCGAAAATGAACCAATAATAGAAACTGACATTTTTCAATCAGATGCAGACCCATCTGATTCGCCGTATTCACAGGAATATTTTGATCTGATGGATATGATCGATAATACAGGCAAGCAGATCGAATATTATAAAATGGTATATACTGCCGAGATCGATGGTCTGGCAAAAAGGCGGCACAGCCTGAAAACACATTTTCTTTATAATGTCGTATTTCTGATCTGCCTGATAATATTTGACTCTCTTTTTTCTAATATTATGTTAAGTGGTGGCGGAATTGTCATGCAGACGTATGAAGGCTGGATCGCCGTAGGTGCATTAATTCTCGGCACGATCTATATGATCTGCCGTGTGATCCGAGCCTATATCATCTATCAGATCAATGTCCGTGCCGGCTTCATGACTGATTATCTGCAAAAGCATGACATCCACACCATGATTGAAGAAGAAGCTTATTGCAGGAAGATCCTTCAACAGATGCTTGGCTACGAGACGACTCTGGCTCATATTACAAAAGCTGTCCCTAAAACAACAACAGAGATCAACGCTGCTATGAGCGAGATCTCTGCTATGAATTTTGATATTAAAGATTTTCATTATAACGCCGGTCGGACGATAAAATAATATATATTTTCTGATCTGACCATTCCTGCATCAATGTCTACTGTTTAGCAGCTTCTGTTTCAGGTCATATAACGGCTTTGACAGATCGACAAATACTTCCTGCGGATTTACCAGTCGTCTGGTCTCATCCCAGAGTGTGTTCAGTTCTTTCCGGCAATACTCCCGGATCTCCATCGTGGATGGATTCTGATATACGCACTGTCCCTTTAAGAATACCGGGACAAGCATCTCACGGATCTCATAAGAACCACCCGGAAGTGTCGACGCTTCCATGTAGCCATCTGGTCAAATATCTCCAGATCTTCCGCTTCATTATATGTCTCATCGGAAAGTGCGATCAGATCCGCCTTGATCTTTCCGGTCTCTTTATTATACAGACGGAACACCGTCTTATTTCCGGGATTTGTGATCTTCGCCGGATTCTCTGATATCTTGATCTTGGCTGTGAATTCTTCATCCTCCGGCTTCTTGATCGCCGCAAGCTTATAAACACCGCCAAAAGATGGATTATCTGCTGATGTGATCAGATTGGTTCCAACGCCCCATGACGTGATCGCTGCACCCTGATTCTTCAAACTGTTGATCAGATATTCGTCCAGATCAGAGGACGCTGCAATGACTGCATCCGGATATCCCGCTGCATCCAACATTTTTCTGGCTTTCTTAGACAGATATGCAAGGTCACCGGAATCCAGACGGATTCCATATCTGGTCGGCATCTTTCCCTCTGCCTTCATCTCATCAAATACCCGGATTGCATTTGGCACACCGGATTTCAATGTGTCATATGTGTCAACCAACAATGTACATGCATCCGGATATAATTCTGCATATCTCTTAAATGCTGTATATTCATCCGGAAAGCTCATGATCCAGCTATGTGCATGTGTCCCAAGTACAGGCACGCCGAACTGCTTACCGCAGATTACATTTGAGGTTCCGACACAGCCACCGATAACTGCCGCCCTCGCACCGAAGGTTCCGGCATCCGGTCCCTGCGCACGGCGAAGTCCGAATTCCATGATACCATCCCCTTTTGCTGCATAGCAGACTCTGGATGCCTTTGTAGCAATCAGACTCTGATGGTTCACGATATTTAATAATGCAGTCTCAACCAACTGCGCTTCCATGATCGGTGCAACCACCTTCACAAGTGGCTCATACGGAAATACTACAGAACCTTCCGGGATCGCATAGATATCACCTGTGAAATGAAATCCTGCAAGGTAATTCAGAAATTCTTCATCAAACATATTCAGACTTCTTAAGTAATCAACGTCTTCATAGGAAAAGGACAGATTCTTGATATAGTCGATCACCTGTTCCAGACCACAGGCGATCGCATAGCCGCTTCCGGATGGATTTTTTCTGTAGAATGCATCAAATACAACGATATCATCTGCTTTCTCACGGAAATATCCCTGCATCATCGTCAATTCATAGAAGTCTGTTAATAAGGTAAAATTTCTCTTTTCGTCCATATCTCTGTCCTCCTGCCTTTCTTTTTTCAGCAGTTTATAATCTCTACTATTCTATCATACATGATCGGCACATCGTTTTCTCACACATTACTGCCCATATAACATCTCATTTAACTCATGGTATAACCGAGAAAGCGGAAGTCCGACAACATTGTCATAACTGCCCTTGATCCCTTTCACAAACAGACCACCCTGTGTCTGTATCCCATAGCTTCCTGCTTTGTCAAACGGATCTCCCGTCGCAAGATATCCGGTGATCTCCTCATGCGTCATCGGATAAAATGTAACCTCTGTATTTTCGTAAAATGTCTTTGTCCGGCATTTCTTTCCGTCATAATACATAATAGAAACACCTGTATATACATTATGTGTCTGTCCTGACAAACTATTCAACGTATTATATGCATCGTCATAATCAACCGGTTTTCCAAGGATCCTGCCATTTAATGCGACGACCGTATCGGAACCGATCACGATAAACGGCTGTGTCTCTGCTTCCGTACCGGCATGGTCTGCACATACCTTTTTATATACATTTTCTGCCTTTCTTCCGGCAAGTTCCATCACCATATCCTTTGGAAAACGGATATCGGTAGCTTCATCGCAGTCACTTGGCATAACCGTAAATGTATAACCGGCTCTTTCAAGCAGCTCTTTTCTTCTCGGTGAATTCGATGCAAGTATGATCGGAATCTGTGTAACCATGATGTTCTCCTTTGATTACTCCATCTCTTTTGCAAGCTTCATTGCTTTTTCAAATAACGGAAGTGCGCGTTCTACCATCTCCGTTGTGGTACAGTAAGCAAGTCTCATATGTCCCGGACACATAAAGCTGTCTCCCGGTACCAGGATCAGATCCAGCTTGCTGGCTGTCATACGACAGAATGCATTTGCATCCGCGATCGGAGTCTTTGGGAACATATAGAAGGTTCCGCCCGGTTCTACACACTCATATCCCATATTTGTAAGCTCTTTATATAAAATATTCTTATTCTTCTCATAGATTGACAGGTCAGCTGTCTTATCGATCACTTCTGCCACACCAAGCTGGATCATGGATGGCGGACAGTTATGTCCTGTAAATCTGGAGATCTGACCACACATCAGAACGATCAGCTTCGCATCCTTACATTTCGGATTTACCGCTACATATCCGATACGCTCACCCGGAAGGGAAAGTGACTTACTGAATGAATAACAGCAGATACTGTTGTCATAGAAGGATGAAATAAATGGTGAATCCGTTCCTTCAAATACGATCTCACGGTAAGGCTCATCAGAGATAATATAGATATCATGTCCATATTCCTTCTGCTTTTCTTCCAGAATTGCAGCCAGCTTCTTGATCGTCTCTGTTGAATATACGATACCGGATGGGTTATTCGGAGAGTTAATAAGAACTGCCTGTACATTTGGATTTAAAAGCTCCAGAAATGCATCAAAATTAATCTGGAAGGATGTAATATCCGCCGGCACGATCTTAAGCACCGCACCTGTTCCGTCAACATATGGAACATACTCAGGGAAATATGGAGCAAATGTAATCACCTCATCTCCCGGCTTTGTTACACAACGAATCGCATGTGCGATCGCACCTGCTGCACCGGAGGTCATGAAAATATCATCTGCTGTATATTCCATTCCAAATCTTCTGTTTAAAGAATCTGCAACCGCTTCTCTGACGGACATAATACCAAGTGTCGGGCTGTATCCGTGAAGTGTCAATGGATTTTCCTCTTTTAACATCCGTTCCAATGTCTCTGTAAACTCCGGACATACCGGAACAGAAGGATTACCGATCGTAAAGTTATATACATTTTCCTTTCCGATCTCTGCCGCACGTTTTGATGCATACTGCGCAAATTCTCTTATTATAGAACCTTTGGTTGTCATATCTGCATATTTTTCCGAAATCATACCTGTTATCCTCCGTCTGTTGTGAATTTAATAATGGAAGTATACCGCCGAAAAGGCAAAAAAACAAGTGGTAATAAATCGGGGAAAAGACTTATTACCACTTGCAAAAAATGAGGGGAGAGAGGATTCAAATAAATGAAAAACTCTTACAATACATAGTATATAAGGGATGTGTGTCTAAATTGTGTTTATTTTCTGATGTGTTTATAAACAGATTCTGCATTCTATTTACAAATTCTTTATTATATTGTCCAGATCGGAACAATGTAATTTTCTGAATCAACAGCCGAAAGTTCCGAACGCATACAGATGATTGCTCCCTTTCCTCTTGGAACTGCTCCTTTATCCAGAATTCTGAATGCCCTGGTCAGTTCACTTCCGGGATTTACTGAACGTTTTATCTCTAACGGATGCACCATACCATCACTTTCAATCACCATATCAATTTCATTACTGTCTTTATCTCTGTAATACCACATAAGACATTCATCCGCTTCATTTTGATATGTCTTCCGTATCTCGGAAACAACATAATTTTCCAGTATTGCTCCATTAATCGCCCCATTTTCAAGTATTTCCGGAGTTGTATATTTTGTAAGATATGCAACCAGGCCTGTATCAAAGAAATATAATTTAGGAGTTTTAACTGTTCTCTTTAACAAATTATTAGAATAAGGACGTAAATAAAAAATAATATCCGACTTCTCAAGCACCTGCAGCCATCGCTTAATTGTCTCATCTGAAACACCAACGTCATTTGCTATATCATGTATATTTAACATTTGTGCACACCTGCATGCTGCAGCTCTTACAAAGTCCATAAATACAAGTTTATCAACATTTGTAATCAGCTCTGATACATCTCTGTCAATATATGTTTGAATATAACTGGAATAAAAAACATTTCTGTCTTTATACCGTCCGCTTCTATATCCCGGCATAGATCCCATCCAGATTCTCTCATATAGCTCCGACAATTCCGCCTTTGTTCCACTTTTACTTCTCTGCTTTAATGTTTCAAGATCAACGCTAAACTTAATATTATCGCCTGCTCCATATAACTCATGCTGCGATAAAGACGACATATGGATAATAGCAGTTCTTCCCGCCAAAGATTCCTGTGCAAGCTCCATCATCCGAAATACCTGCGACCCGGTCAACCAAAATGATGATGCCGATGCTCCATTATCTATAGCCATTTTAATATATGGAAATAATTGCGGAGCATATTGTACCTCATCTATTAAAATGGGAAGATCATGCATCTGCAAAAACATAGCAGGATCTGTCTGTGCCAGTTTTCTTTCTTCCAGATCATCCAGACTCACTACTGTCCTGTTCTCATCCATTAATTTTTTAAATAAAGTGGTTTTTCCAACCTGTCTCGGCCCTGTGATCAATATACAGGAATAGTCTTCTGCTAACTCTTTTATCTTTTTTTCTAAATCTCTATGAATATATTCCATATAGTTGCACCTCTTTTTTTCGGCTAAAATAAGATTCAATCTTATTTTAGCCGAAAAATAAAAATTTATCAAGAATTAAGTGCCGCATGCGACTCTTTTGTACCCAAACGGAATTATAAAAACAAAAAACAAGTGGTAACAAACCGGGGAAAGATTTATTACCACTTGCAAAAAATGAGGGGAGAGAGGATTCAAATAAATGAAAAACTC
>ERZ791624.156-NODE-156-length-50092-cov-2.087235_pt1 | contig 50092 bp, 45 predicted proteins | sample MGYA00510058_ERZ791624 | MGnify/ENA primary metagenome ERZ791624 (study PRJEB30046, sample SAMN00715158) | human gut metagenome | study: EMG produced TPA metagenomics assembly of the A metagenome-wide association study of gut microbiota in type 2...
TAGCGCACCTGCTTTGGGAGCAGGGGGTCGTGGGTTCGAATCCCGCTACCCCGACGAAAATATTAAGTCAAGAAATTTAAAAATAAAAAGCTGATGCATACCATGTTTCAGCTTTTTTGGTTTTATACAAATGATAAGTTGATTCTACTTTGTTTGTGACAGATAAAGAAGGCAATTCTTTGAATTATCTTTGAACTTGTTTATAGATATATATTTCTATTTGTTCATCATCTATAATATAAAGCGGTGCTTTAGGAGAGATAAAGCATAGCTTTACGATATCTAAAGCTATGGGTTATGAATCAGAAACAGATACTTTCTTTTATTTATCGGGGATAGAAGGTGAAGACCTCTCTTTCATGAGTTTTTCATATTATCCACAAGATACACAAAAAGACTGCAATTATTTAGGAAAAGTGAGAATAAACTTACTTCCTTTACCTGATTCTGATTTTACATTAATACTCCCTTCATGTAAAGTCATAATTTGCTTACATAAACTAAGTCCGATGCCGGAACCGGATGTTTTGGTAGTAAAGAAAGGTACAAATATCTTATCAAGAACATCGGGCAAAATACCTTCCCCATTGTCAGATACTGTCAGAAGCTTATTGCCAGCAGGCGAAATTATTACTTCTACCCGAATATCCTTATCAGATTGCCTACCACAGGCTTCACGGGCATTTTTCAATAAATTGATGAAAACTTGCTCTATTTGAGCCCGATCTATATATAAGGTTAGGTCTGATGAAGGGATTTCAAAATGGATATATTCTTCCGGGAATAATTTCTTTAAATCCATACACAGTTCCGTGATAGAAACTTTGGTGCAGACAGGAGTAGGGATTCGTGTCAAGCGACGATAATTTTCAACGAACTCCAATAATCCTTTGCTTCTTCTATGAATAGTCTGCATGGCTTGTAACATAATGGAATATTCTTTTTCTCCAAGCAGTTTGGGTATCCCCCTTTCGCTCAGTGTTTCTGAAAGAGAGATAATCGGTGTGATAGAATTCATTATTTCATGCGTCAATACACGTATCAGCTTTTGCCAGGCTTCCATTTCATTTCGTTCCAGTACGGAATGGATGTTTTTCAGGCTGATTATTTGTTGCTCTTTTCCTTGTGCTACAAATTTCGTACAAGAAATAGCCATTTCCAAAACAGTGCTGTTTTGTTCAATACGAATAATATCATTAATTGCAGAAGCTCTCAGGAGTGCTTCCGGTAATTGTGAGATCTGTCCTAAATGCGTGACAGCAGCTTGGTTCATCCATTCTATATGTCCGGCTTTGTCGGCAACAAGTACGGCTGTATCTACCTTATTTAATAAGTTTTCGTAATATTGATGTTTGATTTCCTCTGCTAATAATCTTCCCCGAAAATCTTTCAGGCTCTCTGAAAGTTCTTTTGCCCACTCATTCATTATTTTATTTTTAAAAGGCGGGTGGAAAGTTTGCATCATGTCATTGTATCGAAGTCCGTCTGTCAGCCGTCTCAATAAAATTATTTGCTTGAATTGCATACGGTATAGGTGTATACCAAGGGTTATTAATAGTATGATGCAGATAACGGTACTGAACCATAACTGTTTTTGAAACAACAGGCAACTTCCGATAGAAAGCAGCATTATAAATAAGATGTGTAAAATCACTCTGATTGCAAATCGTTTCATAGGCCTAGTTTTTCAAGTTTACGATATAGGGCAAAACGGGTTATGCCCAGATACTCGGCAGCACGGGAGATATTCCCTTCGCTGAGTTTCATTGCTTTCTCAATAGTTTGACGCTCCAGTTGTTCCAGATTCAGTATCATTTCTTCTTCCTTCCTCTGTTTAGGACTGGCATGGAAAAGAAAATTCTCCGGTTTTAATAAAGAGCCATCTCCTAATATAACAGCGCGCTCTATTGTATGCTGCAATTCGCGTACATTTCCGGGCCAGGCATACTTTAACAGTTTGTTTTTGGCTTCCCGAGTCAGGCCACGCATATCTTTTTTATATTTACGTGCATACCGTTGTAGAAAATATTCAGCTAGTAGAATAATATCATTTCCACGTTCACGGAGTGGAGGAATATGTATTTCAATGGTGTTGATACGATAGAGCAAGTCCTGGCGGAAGTTTCCTTCGTCCACTAGTTGACGGATGTCCGCGTTTGTGGCACAAATCAGGCGGACGTCAATAGGAACAGTCTGCGTACTGCCTAAACGGTTGATTTGTCGCTTTTCAATAGCTGTCAATAACTTCGATTGCATAGGAAGTGAAAGGTTACCGATTTCATCCAGAAACAAAGTTCCGTTAGTGGCAACTTCCATTCGTCCGGCTTTTGATTTTTTTGCGTCGGTGAAAGCTCCTTTCTCAAATCCGAACAGTTCGCTTTCAAAAAGTTGTTCGGGAATACTTCCCAAGTCAATAGTGACAAAAGGTTTGCCGTATCGGGGAGAGCAGCGATAGAGAAGACGGGCGATTACGTCTTTTCCTGTTCCATTTTCTCCTAAAATAAGGATATTGGCATCTGTGCTGCTTAATTTATTTATTGTGGTGAAAACTTCCTGCATGGCAGGAGATTCTCCTATAATATCTCCTTCCGAAGAATTCTGACCGCTAAGTAATTCTACCTGCTCCTTCAAAATGTTTACTTCCCGTTGAGAGTGACGTAATCGCATTCCGGAAGTAAGAGTGGCCAGTAGTTTTTCCTTTTCCCACGGTTTGGGGATAAAGTCTGTTGCACCGGCTTTGATAGCCCGTACTGCTTTATCAGTATCTGCATAGGCAGTCATAAAGATGACAATCGCTTGCGGATCGATTTTCAATATTTGCTTCAAGCTTTCGAATCCTTCCTGACCACTAATAGCGTCACGGCTAAAATTCATATCTAATAAAATAAGATCAGGTTGAAAAGTGGTCATGAAATGTTCGATTCGGTCGGGAGTGGTGGCTACCTTTATTTTTTCTGTGTAAGGTTCCAACAGCAGGTTTAGAGCGAAGAGGACATCTTCGTTATCATCTACTATAAGTATCTTTCCCAGTTTGTTTACTTCTTCCATTCTTTTAGCTAATTAGAATATAATCTTTTTCCTTTACTGCACCGGCAAAGATATGGATAATAATCATGTGTTGTATGTGCGATTGCGCACTATTTTCGTGCGTATTTGCACGCTATTTTAAAAAGAAAAACAAGTATATTTCATTGATATACAAATATTTATATAAATGGCACAGGTTTTGAATTATAAATAACAAATAAAACTAAGAATGAATCTGAAAATAATCTGCATAAGTATTGGAATCCTGGCGACGGAATTATTGGCTGCTCAAGATCAGACAACAGAACTGTCATTGGAACAAGTTGTGAAGATTGCTCGTCTGGAGTCTCCCGATGCGCAGACGGCACGTCATAGCTTCCGTTCGGCTTATTGGAATTATAAATATTATCGTGCCAACTATTTACCGACTTTGAACTTGACATCCGATCCTAATCTGAATCGTGCCATTAATAAGATAACAATGGGGGACGGTTCCGTTAAGTTTGTTGAGCAGAATTTGTTGAATACTGATCTGACTTTGAATCTTTCACAAAACATACCTTGGACAGGAGGTTCCTTGTTTCTTGAAACGTCCGCACAACGTATGGATTTGTTCAGCGAACATAAATATTCGTGGCAGACTTCACCTATCATGATAGGATACCGGCAATCGCTTTTCGGCTACAATAGTTTGAAATGGGATAAACGAATAGAACCGGTACGCTATCAGGAGGCAAAGAAAAACTATGTAGAGACATTAGAACTTGTATCTGCCAATGCGATTAATAAATTTTTTGCTCTAGCCACTGCCCAAAGTAATTATGACATAGCATCCTTTAATTATGCGAATGCCGACACGTTATATCGCTATGCACAAGGACGTTACAATATCGGGACAATAACGGAGAATGAAATGCTGCAACTGGAGCTTAACCGTCTTACAGAAGAAACAAATCGTATGAACGCCCGTATTGAAATGGATAACTGTATGCAGGAACTCCGTTCATATCTGGGCATTCAGGAAGAGAGGGAGATTCGTGTACGTGTCAGTTCCCGGATACCGAATTTCAGTATTAATCTGAATGAGGCGCTAGCATTGGCGTATGAGAATAGCCCGGATATACAAACGATGAAACGGCGCAAGCTGGAAAGTGAAAGTGCGGTTGCGAGAGCCCGTGCCAATGCAGGTTTGAAAGCAGACATTTATCTTCGTTTCGGACTGACACAGACAGCGGATAAATTACCAGAGGCTTATCGAAACCTTTTAGATCAACAATATGTAAGTTTAAGTATCTCCCTACCAATTTTAGATTGGGGACGGGGAAAGGGACAGGTACGGGTAGCCCGTTCTAACCGTGACCTGGTTTATACGCAGGTGGAACAAAGCAGGACGGATTTTGAACTGAATGTCCGTAAACTGGTGAAGCAGTTTAATCTGCAAACGCAACGTGTCCGTATCGCTGCCCGTACAGATGAAACCGCCCAACGGAGGAATGAAGTTGCCCGTAAACTTTATATATTGGGAAAATCTACCATTCTTGATTTGAACGCTTCCATTTCAGAAAAAGATAGTGCACGCCGTAATTATGTATCGGCTTTATACAACTATTGGAGTTTGTATTACACACTCCGTAGCATGACACTTTATGATTTTGAGAGTAACAAGTTACTGACGGAGGATTATAATCTCCTCATTGAATAGGATAGAATGATTTTTTATAATTGATATAAATATAAAAACTATATAACCTCATGGATATAAAATTAGAAAAGAAGCCGTGGTACATTCGTTATAGATACTATCTGACAGGAGGACTTTTGTTTATCTCCTTTCTGATTTATGTAATCGTCCTTTCATTAGGTCCCAGGAAGCTGCGTGTTGATGCCGAGAATATTCAGATAGCGGAAGTGAAAGATGCTGATTTATGGAATATGTAGATGTAGAAGGGCTAATTCAACCTATATTGACAATTAAAGTCAATACCCGCGAAGCAGGAAGTGTAGAAAGCATAGTAGGTGAAGAAGGCAGTTTACTTCAGCAAGGTGATACTATTCTTATTCTTTCTAATCCGGACCTACTTCGTAACATTGAAGATCAGCGTGATGAATGGGAAAAACAAATGATTACCTACCAGGAGCAGGAGATTGAAATGGAGCAAAAGAGCCTGAATTTGAAACAGCAGGCCTTGACGAATAATTATGAGCTTGAGCGTCTGAAAAAAAGCATTGCTCTTGACCGTGAGGAATATCAAATGGGAGTAAAGAGTAAGGCCCAGTTGCAAGTAGCTGAAGATGAGTATAATTATAAACAAAAAAATGCAGCTTTGCAACAGGAGAGCTTGCGGCACGATTCTGCTGTGACAATGATTCGTAAAGAACTTATCCGCAACGACCGAGAAAGAGAACGGAAAAAATATGAACGCGTTCATGAACGTTTGAATAATTTAGTGGTAACGGCTCCGATAAAAGGACAGCTTAGCTTTGTGAAGGTTACTCCCGGGCAGCAAGTGTCTTCCGGCGAAAGTATTGCTGAGATAAAGGTACTTGACCAATATAAAATCCATACTTCGCTCAGTGAATATTATATTGACCGGATTACTACCGGATTGCCTGCTACCATTAATTATCAAGGGAAGAAATATCCGTTAAGAATAACGAAAGTTGTCCCTGAAGTAAAAGACCGTATGTTTGATGTCGATCTTGTTTTCACAGATGATATACCTGATAACGTAAGAGTGGGCAAGAGTTTCCGTGTACAGATAGAACTAGGGCAACCGGAGCAGACGCTTATTATCCCACGCGGCAATTTCTATCAGGCTACGGGAGGACAATGGATTTATAAGGTGAATGCTTCAAAAACAAAAGCTGTTCGTGTACCTTTGTCTGTCGGTCGCCAAAATCCGCAACAATACGAAATTACAGAAGGTTTACGGCCGGGAGATTGGGTTATTACGACGGGATATGATACCTTTGGCGATGCTGAGGAATTAATATTAAGATAAACAGACAACTTTAAACAGATAGTATGAAAACACTGAAATATGCAGTACGCTTTTTATTACGTGCGAAATCATATACGACTATCAATTTACTCGGACTGACACTTAGTCTAGCCTGTTGTATTATCTTGTCCCGTTATATTTATCGTGAAACAACAGTAGATATGCATTGTATAGACCGTAATCAGGTATATGGAGTTCAAGTGTCGTTTGATGGAAACCGGGTGTTGAGTAAGGCAGAAATAGGAAAGCGTGATAGTACTTATATAGATGACAATGTTATACTGACACGTTCAAGTGTAATATTGCTTGAGAATGATTATGTAGATTATCAGACAAATCGTTTTTCTGTACATGCCTTAATAGCTGACAATGCTTATTTCAGACTTTTTCCTTATCAAGTATTGCAGGGAGAGATTTCTTTGGAAGTTCCGGAATCAGCATTGTTAATGGATTACTTACACCTAAACCAATAGATGCACTTTAATATAACATTTACTCAAAAAACTTTTTGGTAAAGAAAATCCGCTAGGTAAGGTGTTACGTTTTTCTAACGGTAAAGATATCAAGGTGACAGGTATATTGAAAAAGCCGGTAAATAAACAAACATTCAATTTCGATATAGTACTTTCTCATGCATTTTCGACAGACTGGGGACGGATGCCTTTGGAGTTTATTCAGTTTACTTCTGAGAAGGCAGTGGAACAAGCCAATCAAATAGGGAGTTATCCCCGGTTTATAAATCAAGATTCTCGTTTCGGAGATGTTCGTAAATACACATTCTCTCTTATTCCTGTCAGTCAAATGTATTGGGAGCAAGCATTACTTTACCAAACAGGGCCTAGTATGCTTGTTAGTGGGAATCGTTCTCATCTATTCATTCTTGGAGGAATTTGTTTATTGATACTGTTTGCCGGGATTATCAACTTTATTAATCTTTATTCTGTATTAATGGTGAAACGAGGGAGGACTTACAATCTTCGAAAAGTATTCGGTGCCAGTGGCAATACACTGTTTACGCAAATTTTCACAGAAAACGTTCTACTGATAGCCGTTTCTATTGTGTTTGCATGGTTTATTGTTGAAATAACATCTGTTTTTGTATCCCACTTGTTGGATAGCCGGATAGTCTATACTAAATTCGACTGGATATTGTCGATATCTATCCTGATATTCCTGTCTTTGACTGTAAGCCTGTATTCACATATAAAATGCCAGCGCTCTTTACCGGCTGTTGCTCTCAAGGCATTAGGTACCGATAAACGTTCTATTCGTTTTCGTATGATATTCCTTTTTGTACAATATGTTGTTACCTTTTTATTGGTCTTACTTTCCATCTATTTTAATAAGCAATTCAATTTGATGTTGCAGACAGATCCGGGATTCCGTACAAAAGATATAATTCAGGCAAATATGATATATGAATCGAACGATTATTCTTCGTATACATCTGAAACTGTAAACCAACGTAAAGAAAGAGTTTTAGCGATAGATCAACTGATAGATAATTGTCCGGATATCCAAAGCTGGACAACCGGTTTTTATTCTATTCTTGGGTTTGATTATTCTGCAGGATTTCGAAATGCAAAAGGAGAACTGGTTACGTTGAATCAGAGTTATGTTACCGACAGTTTCTTTAAACTCTTTGAGATTCCTTTTATTGAAGGAGATTTATCGGAAGCAGATAAAGAACAAGGAGGTGAAATTATAGTTGTCAACCGTGCCGCATTGGCCGCTTTAGGCTACACAAGTTGCAAGGGGGCTACTATAATTAATGAGCAGATGAGAAAGATAAAACCCGATTTACAGGCACAGCCTATTGGTGCCGTAATAGAAGATTATTATGATAGACATGTAGGATTGGGTGCTCGCCCTATGGTATTTATCGTAAATAAACGGTTGAAGGGAGATTACTATCAGATTGCTTGTTATCCGGGGAAAACTCAGGTAGTCATCAATTATCTGAAAGATATTCAGAAAAAAGTATATGGTACGGAAGACTTTAAATATTCACTATTGGATGATGATGTGGCGGCACTCTATAAAAACGACCGGCGAATAGCCATGGTATATGCTATTTTTGCATGTATTGGAATTATAATAATCTGTCTCGGATTATTCGGTATTTCATTATTTGATATTCGTCAGCGCTATCGGGAGATTGCAATTCGTAAAGTAAACGGTGCATTGGTGAAAGACTTGTACTTGCTGCTTGGATGTAAATATTTGGTTGTATTGGGAAGCGCTTTTGCGGTATCTATTCCATTGTCCTGCTACTTGATTTATCAGTATACTAAAGCTCTTGTGATAAAAGCTCCGTTAAGCATGAATGTCTTTCTGATAGCATTGCTCGTAGTAAGTTGTATCTCTTTAGGCACACTGTGCTGGCAAATAAAAAAGGCATCACGTATTGACCCGGCCAAAATAATGAAAATAGAATAAAAATAATAATATATGATACGACACTATTTGAAAGTTGCTTTTCGTAATTTACTGAAATACAAGACCCAAAATATAATTTCTATCATCGGTCTTGCGGTAGGATTACTATGTTTCTGCATATGTATGTATTGTAGTCGTTTTGTTGAGACCACCAACCATTGTTTCAGTAATTACACTCGCATTGTGGAATTAAACCTTTATGATTATCAGACAGAAACATATTTTTCCGGTACACAAGTGGCTTTATCCGAAGAACTCCGCACATGGGCAATGGGAGAGGTGGAAGCAATTTCTTGTATGACATACTCGCGTGAACGTTCTTATCTTGCCGAAATTTCAGAGGAAAAATCATTACCATACGAACTTGAAACGATAGAAATAGATACTTTATACAATAAGGTATTCACTCCCCAAATAGTAGCCGGAAATTGGAAGACGGCAAGCCGGACATCTAATGCCGTTATTTTAAGTGAATCTACTGCCATAAAGATATTCGGTAAAATAGAAAGTGCTATCGGCAAGCATCTGACTCTGGCGCGACGACTCCATACTTCGCCTGAAAGTACTCCGAAAACAGGAGGTATTGTTTATACGGTACAGGCAGTAATGAAAGATATCCCGCTAAACAATGGTTTTAGTTTTATGACGCATACTGATGCAATGGTTCTGAACGATAGCGAAGGACTTTTCCGAAGTACGAAACGTCACGATATGACAGGAGCCAGAACCTATGTCTTGCTTTCTCCCAATACGAATATAGCTGAACTGGAGCAGCAGTTTGCTAAGCGTAATTATAGTTATACTATGTATAATCAGTCTTATGCGGTTGTTGCTAATTATATTAGCGACAGGGCACAGAAGAAAGGTGCTTTTGTGTTGGGATGGGTGACAGGAATAGTCGGTACATTGATATTACTGGTCGGACTAATCAATTTCTTTCACTTTCTGATCGGTTCTTTTCTTAATCGCACTAAAGAATACAGTATTATGAAAATGGCAGGATGTAATTGGAAACAACAATTCTGCCTGCTGTTTGTACAATCATTGATTGTGGTGGTTATATCTTCCTTTTTAGTAATATGGGGAATAGAATTGATTGGCAACCGAATGGATTTTTCTCTACAGGGCATTACAATGACTTTTCCGCCCGAAATTCTTTTGATACACGCTATGCAATATATCATTCTTCTTATATTGCTCTGTGCTGCAATTTGTCTGTTTGTATCTGTCCGTATTCGCAGAATTTCGATACAAACAGGCATTCATGGAGGAGTAAATAAACGTCGAGGTAAGCAGTGGGGACGTAACCTTATGCTGGGAATCCAGTTCTTTATCTGCTGGATATTTGTATCATTCACTGTCGCATTGTTTTTACAGTCGGAGAAAACAACCCAAACATTGTTTCATACGCTTAACCAAAAAGAAAAAGAAGCGATTCTTAGCATTCCATTAGACTATTCGTTTATGAAAAATGAAGAGAAGTTAAGTGTGGTAGAACGTTTTCAGCAACATGCAGGGGTAAAAGATGTCTTATTGGCAGATATTGCTTATACACAAGGAGTATCCGGAAACCTGTTGATGACCGAGAAAGGGAATGACAACTCCTGGACTGATATCAATATTATGTGCGTTCCGCTGAATTTCTTTGCTTTTATGAATATTCCGATAGAGGAGGGCAGAACTATCCGGACAAAAAATGACCTTGTCATGGATAAAGTATGGCAAAACAAACAAAAGAAGAATGTAATTGGAATGAATTTTTATGACCAAAATAATGATTATACCGTATGTGGAGTTTGTACTCCTTTCCAGACTGATGTCCATTATCATAGTGGCGGCTATGCTTTTATGCTCTATGATCCTTCTGAATATGTTGGCCATTGCTATGTAAAATGTTACCCTGAACAACAAAAAGAAGTCGTAAAGTGGATTGAGAAAATCCGTCGTGAAGTACTTCCGGAGAATATATCGTATCAGGTTCGTACATTTCAAGACGACCTGTATGAAATACAGGCTATGGAATATATGCTGAAAGATACTATCCTGTTTTTCGCAATCGTCAGTATCATCATTACCTTGTTGGGTGTATATTCCAGCATTACCCTCGATACTGAACGTAGACAGAAAGAAGTGGCTATCCGTAAAGTAAATGGAGCCGGAATGTCGCATATTATCTGGTTGTTTACCCGTTTGTATATAACTTTGTTGATGGTTACCGCAGCTCTATCCTTTCCGTTAGTATACCTAGTGTTACAGCTATGGAAACAAATATATACGGTATTCTTTAACTGTGGATTCTGGTTCTGGACAGGGATTTTTATATCTGTTGCTATGATAACGGCACTAACGATTTGGTTTCGTATCTTGAAGATTGCCAGAGTTAATCCGGTGGAGTCTATCAAAAATGAATAGGAAAACCATATTTGAATTAGAAAATAAAAGAAAACAAAATGATACAGCACTATTCAAAAGTTGCTTTGCGCAATTTGATGAAATATAAAACCCAAAATCTTATATCAACCATAGGCTTGGCTGTGGGACTGCTATGCTTCAGTATTTGTTTCTATTGTAGCCGCTATATGCAGAGTGTTGACCAATGTTTTAATAATTATCATCGTTTGGTAGACATCAATTTAGCTGATGAAGGTAGGATGTTATCCGGTACTCCTGCAATATTGGCGGAGAAGTTGACAAAAGAATATGGACATGAAGTAGAAGCATATTCCAGAGTTGCTTATGCACGGCAACGGCCTTTTGATGTGTATACAAATGATGAAAAGAAACTACCCTATACATTTGAATGCATAGAAGTCGACTCGTTTTTTAATCGTTTGTTCACTCCGACTGTTGTGGCAGGTTCGTGGAGAGTGGCAGCCTATACTCCTAATGCGGTAGTAATAACAGAAAGTACAGCACGCAAATTATTTCCATATAATCAGGAGGCTATCGGTAAACGTATGGTGATGACAAGCAAAATATGGTCTTCTCCGAAAACAACTCCTGATAGCGGAGGTATCTCATACACAATTCAGGCTGTGATTAAAGATATTCCAGCCAATGTCAGTATGAACTTCATGCGGACAATTGAAGTTCTCATTCTGAACGATAGTGAAGGATTATTTAAAATGACCGGTAATAATGACCAGACAGGCGTTTATACTTACGGATTGCTTCATGAAGGCAGAACAGCCAAAGATTTAAATGAAGTGTATAGAAAGAGTAATGTCACTCACCGAATGTTTAATTGCGATTATGACCTGATTGTTTCTCCTATTGGAAAAAGTAATGGCAACTCTGACATGATAACCATCTTTAGCTCAATAACTAGCATTGTAGCAGTTTTAATCTTATTAGTTGCTTTACTAAACTTTTTCCATTTTCAGATTGGAAGTATAATCAATCGCCAACGGGAATTTACAATTCGGAAGATAATAGGAAATGATATGTTTCATCTGGCAATGATGCTTTTTGTGCAATTGTTTTTGGTCATTGTAATCGCTTCTTTATTTATGTTCGGACTCATAGAAATATTGTCTTCCGGAATGCATATTTCATTGTCTGATTTAAGTTTGTCCATTGATAGAGAGCGTTTGATGTTACAAGCCGGACAATATATTATCATTCTTCTCATAGCAACATTTGTGATCTGTTTTTCTGTTGCTTTTTATATCCGTAGGGTAAACATACAATTAGGCATGAGCAATGGGCTTAAAAGTAAAAAGCATTTCTTTCGTAATAGCATGTTAGGAATCCAGTTTTTCATTTGTTGGCTATTCGTTTCTATGACTGTCGCTCTTTATTTACAAACAAATACTACAATATCTACGCTGTACAATACGTTGACTAAAGCGGAGAAAAATAGCATATTAAGTCTTAAATTGGACTATACTTTTATGAAAAATGAAGAAAAAGTTGCGCTTGTTGAACGTATCCGGCAGTATTCAGGCGTGAAAGATGTCTTACTTTCTGAAGACGGTTACTTAAATGGTAGTCCGGATCGTACAGGCATACAATTAGATAAAGACTCGGATAGGTGGCTGGAAATAAATATAATGAGGGTAACGCCTGATTTTATTTCTTTTATGAATATCCCCTTGTCAGCAGGACAAAATATGGAAGGCAATAATGATATATTGGTCGATGAAATATTTATGAATGAAAAAGAAAATATACTGGGGACTACTCTTTATCATTATAAAGACGCTTATACTGTACGCGGTATATTGTCTTCTTTTACTCCCTCGGTTTATGCTTATAAAGAGGAGCAGACTCCTTATGTTTTCTTTCCTATGAAAGATAATGGAAATGTAGGTCATTGTTATATCAAGTGTTACACAGATAAAAAGGAAGAGGTCCGCCAATGGATGACCCAACTTTTGCAGGAAGTGTTACCGGAAAGTGTTGAGCCCGAAATAACAACTTTTTTGGATGATATCATTGAACAACAGGCCATGGAAACTAAATTCAAGAATATAACTTTATTTTTCTCTATTGTAAGTCTGATTATAACTTTATTGGGAGTATATTCAGCTATTACTCTTGACACCGAACGTCGGCAGAAAGAAGTGGCAATCCGGAAAATAAACGGAGCGGGAATAAAACAGATTATCTTACTGTTTTCCCGGTTGTATATGTTACTTTTGACAACATCGGCTTTATTAGCTTTTCCTGTGGTATACGTCATTCTCCATATGTGGAAAGAAATATATCAGATATTCTTTAATGACGGGATATTATATTGGGTAGGAATATTTGTAGGAGTAACTTTATTGACTGCACTAACCGTTATCTTTAGAATCCTAAGGATTGTACGACTCAATCCTGCGGAAGTTATCAAGAATGAATAAATTCAATAATTTTTAAATAGTACAATTATGATTAAAACAATTAATTTACAGAAGATTTTCAAGACAGAAGAAGTGGAAACTTGGGCATTGAATAATGTCAGTATTGAAGTGAAACAAGGTGAGTTTGTTGCTATTATGGGACCTTCCGGCTGTGGAAAGTCAACGTTACTTAATATTCTGGGACTGTTGGACAATCCGACAGGAGGAGAGTATTATCTGAATGGAATGGAAGTTTCGAAGTACACGGAATCGCAGCGTACAAATCTCCGTAAAGGAGTCATTGGTTTTGTATTTCAGAGTTTCAATCTGATAGATGAACTGAACGTATATGAAAACATTGAATTACCTCTGCTCTATATGGGTATCTCAGCTTCCGAACGTAAAAAGAGAGTGGAGACTGCCATGGAACGAATGGCTATTACTCATCGTAGCAAACATTTCCCCCAACAATTGTCAGGTGGTCAGCAGCAACGTGTCGCTATCGCCCGTGCAGTAGTTGCCAACCCTAAATTGATCCTTGCCGATGAGCCTACCGGTAATCTGGACTCAAAGAATGGTAAAGAAGTAATGGGGCTATTGAGCGAATTGAATAAGGAAGGAACAACGATTGTAATGGTAACGCACTCCCAGCATGACGCCGGTTACGCTGATCGCGTCATCAATCTGTTCGACGGACAAGTAGTAACTGAAGTCAGCATGTAACATTAAAAGAGTATGATGATAAAACATTATCTAAAAGTAGCTTTCCGCAATCTGGCAAAATATAAGGTGCAAAGTATTGTGAGTATTTTAGGATTGGCAGTAGGCTTTGTATGCTTTGCATTGTCTACTTTGTGGATTCGTTATGAAATGACTTATGATACTTTTCACGAAGGTGCGGAACGTATTTATCTGGTGCGTGCACATTATGCACATGAACCTGGTAAGATATCCAATTCTACTCCTTATCCTTTAGCTGATTATTTACAGAAAGGTAATCCGGAAATAGAGGCAATGGCTTCTACTTCCGTACAGAAAGTTAAATTTCGTGTGAAGGATACTGAGAAGGATGTTGTGTCGGCTACTGCAGATTCTGTTTTGATGAACTTTTTTAATATACGAGTATTAAGAGGAACAGTGAACTTCTTGAAGGGAACCAATGGGGAAATTGCTATAACAGAAGAATTTTCTAAAAGGATATTTGGAGAGGAAGAGGCATTGGGTCGGGAGGTAGAGGTTAGTGGACATGCTTCTAAAGTTGGAGCAATCGTGAGTGGCTGGTCTTCTCATTCCAATATTCCATATAGTATATTAACTTCTGCCAGACATTATACACAATGGGGGAGTGCGAATGAAAACTTATTTGTTCGCATTCGTAAGGGGACAAATGGGGAAGAATTTCAGAAAAAAATTGCTGCTCTCCGTATCAATGATATTGAGAAGGAAAATGAATTGGGAGAGCTATTATTGACCCCGCTATCGGCTTTACGCTATTCCGGTTATGTATCTCGGGAAGATACCGTGATTACTTTTAGCTATATCTTATATTTTTCATTAGCCGGTGGATTGGTCATTATCTGTTCGTTATTTAATTATTTGACTCTCTATATCAGTCGGTTATATATGCGTAGGCGTGAAATGGCACTTCGCAAAGTGAATGGAGCAGGTAATAAAGATTTGTTTGTTCAGTTGACCGTTGAACTATTGATTGTTCAGTTTATAGCTTTGGTAGCCGGATTGTTCTTTATTGAAATATGTATGTCCCGTTTCCTCGAGTTCACACGAATAGCTCCCAACTCTTATTATGGAGAGATTTTAGTATATCTGTTTATTGTGATAGCTTTGTCTCTTTTGTTGGCTCAGATACCACTATATCATTTTCGTCGCCGAACTTTGCAAGACGCTGTCAAAGGGAAAGTTTCAGTAAACAGACCGTATGCTTTCCGTAAGTTCGGGATTGTTATACAATTGATAGTCAGTCTTGTTTTCATATTCTGTACAGTGGTTATAATGAAACAGATTTATTTCCTGAAGCATACAGACTTAGGAATGGAACGTCATAATATTGCCAATGTTGCATTATGGAGAGGTGATATAAAACAGTGGGGCGGTAAGATAGCAGCTTTACCTATGGTGACCGAAGTTCTGCCTCCCCGTTATTTTCCGATTATTCCTACCGGACCAATGATGTATGCGGAAATGAACCATTGGGAGGATATGCCGAAGCAGTAGAAGAACCTATAACTATTGGCATAATGCCTGCAATGAAGGATTTCTTTGATTTTTATGATTTGAAATTAATTGAAGGCGAACTGCTCTCAGAAAAGAATGCTCCCAATGATATTGTAATTGATGAAAATACACTTCGGATATTTGGTTGGAACCAAGGAGTAGGAAAGACTTTGGGATATGAGAAGGATGGCAAAATTCTTCATTCATATAGAGTGGTAGGAGTTGTCCGGAATTTCTGTTATCAACCGCCTACAAGTATTCCGGGATGTATCGCTTTACAACAACCTCAAGCACAAAATTATCTGCTGTTTCGTGCCAGTATTTTGTTTAAATTTGAGGAAGGTTCCTGGCACGAATGCCGGAAAGCGATTGAGGCCATGCATAAAGAAGATTTTCCGAATGCCTATTTACGATTGTTTAATGAGGAGGAAGAATATGATAAGTATCTCCGTTCGGAGAGTGCTTTAATGAAGCTGTTGACTTTCGTATCATTAGTTTGTATTCTGATCTCTTTGTTCGGAATATTCTTATTGGTTACATTATCTTGTGAACAACGTCGTAAGGAGATTGCCATACGTAGAGTCAACGGGGCACAGGTATATCATATTCTTCATCTATTTTTCCGTGAGTATTTATTGTTGCTGGCAACAGCTGTTATAATAGCTTTTCCTGTCGGATACGTTTTAATGAAACAATGGATTGATCGGTATGTAAGGCAAACGCCGATTGAGGTATGGATATATGTAGCTATATTTGGAATTATAGGATTTTTTATCTTACTATGTATAGGCTGCCGAGTATGGAAAGCTGTTTTGCAGAATCCGGCAGAAGTAATTAAGAATGAATAATAATTAATGGTGATATTATGATTACACATTGTTTAAAAGTAGCTTTTCGTAACTTAGTAAAATACAAAACGCAGACACTTATCAGCATAATTGGATTATCGGTTGGGTTTACTTGCTTTGCGCTTTCCGTATTATGGATTCGTTATGAAATGACGTATGATAATTTTCATGAAGGAACAGACCGTATTTATCTGGCAGGTAATAAATTTGATTTGCAAGGAGACGGATTCTCTTATTATTCGTCAAGTTTGTTGGCTGATTATATAATGAAAAACTGTCCGGAAGTAGAAAAGGCTTGTCATATAATACAAGAAGACATAATACCCATTGAATATGAGAAAAATGTATATCAGACACAACAATTAAGAGTTGATTCAAACTTTGTCTCAATCTTTAATATTATTGTATTAGAAGGAAGCAACCGTATGAGATTAGAGAATAACCAGATTGCCATTACTGATAAAATTGCTAAGCAAATATTTGGAACTGAATCTCCGATAGGTAAGCAATTTATATTTCCTAATACAAATAATACAAAGATGACAATAGTTGCAGTGGTAAAATCATGGGAAGGTCATTCTTTATATCCTTTTGATATATTATTACCTTATGAGGATCAAGATCCACATTGGGGGAGTCAACGAAGCCATACACTTTTCCGTATTTACCCTAATAGTGATATAAATGCATTGGAGAAAAGATTGGCTAAATATGAAGTGCAACAAGACTCATATAAACAGTTAATGTCTACTCCTATTGCTTTATTATCTACCTTACGAAGTACACATCCGAGAGAAGATGTTAATGTCAAATTGAATCACATTCGTCTTTTTGCCTGGATTGGAGCTTTGGTTATTATTTGTGGATTATGTAACTATTTAACAATGCTTGTTACTCGTATTCGAATGCGAAAACGTGAATTGGCATTACGGAAAGTAAATGGAGCTTCTAATGGTAGTTTGCTGTCATTGCTTCTTTGGGAATTGGTATTGTTACTCATTGTATCATCGGGATTAGGACTTATGATAATAGAACTCATTTTACCGGGCTTTAGATCTCTATCACAAATAGCCGAGGATACTTCATTCTATTATAGTGAAACGCTTATGTATATATTATTATTAATATTGATAACTATAAGTCTGGCAGCCATACTTATCCGATATGTCAGCAAGCAGTCTTTGCTTGATAGTATTAAACATAAATCAAATCTTCATCTTTCCGGTTGGTTTTATAAAGGAAGTGTTTCCTTTCAATTATTTGTTAGTATTGGTTTGGTGTTTTGTACTATGGTGATGATGAAACAGCTGGATTATCTATTGAATTCAAAAGAACTTGGGTTGAATAGACATAATATAGGAGTTATAGCTTCCGGTTATGGATTTGAAGGTGTTCCTTTTAAAGAAATTCTGGAACAAATGCCTGATGTTATAGAATGTTTATATGGCTTTTATACTCCTATTCCTAAAATGTCATTTTATAGTTATGAAGTGAGGGAATGGGAAGGACAGGCGGACAAAGAACAACGTATCAAGTTAGAGAAGGAAACCATCAATCAGGATTATGCTAATTTTTTCCAAGTTGAAGTTTTGGAAGGTAATATGTTGGATGAAAAAGACGGGAAAGAGGCGGTCCTTATAAATGAAGCTGCGGCAAAGGCTTTTGGTTGGGATCATCCTATTGGAAAGAAGATACACTTGAACGAAAAATGTATAGTAAAAGGGGTTATTAAAAATATTTATTATAATGCCCCGATACATCCGGTTACTCCAGCTATATTCTTCTTGCCGGACAACAAGCAAAAAAGTGAAAATAGAGGTCATTTGATTTTTAAGTTTAAAGAGGGTACCTGGAAAAATGTTTCTCAAAAATTGAGAGAAGAAGCTTATAAAGTTAATCCGAATGCAGAATTACGTTTGATTAATATGGAGGAGAAATACGATGAGTACATGAAATCGGAAAATTCTTTAAGTATGCTATTGAGTATTGTTTCCTTTATATGCATAGCAATTGCCGTATTCGGCATCTTTTCTTTAGTTACTTTATCGTGCGAGCAACGTCGTAAAGAGATTGCTATTCGTAAAGTCAATGGTGCCAGTATAGGAACAATTCTGAATTTATTCTTTAAAGAATATCTGCTTTTGCTTATCATTGCATCATGTATCGCTTTTCCATTAGGATACGTCATTATGAAACATTGGCTTGAAAGTTATGTAAAACAGACTCCGATAAGTCTTTGGATATATGGAGGAATATTTATTGTAATGCTTCTTATCATTTTCCTGAGCATTATTTGGAGAGTATGGAAAGCAGCCCGGCAGAATCCGGCAGAAGTGATTAAAAGTGAGTAAGAATATTATTTAATAAAAGCAATATGAAGAACCAGTTATCAGCTATCAAGGCCCTGTTTCGTTTTAGAATTTATACGATAATAAATATTATAGGGCTTGCGATTAGTGTAGCGGCAACATTAATAATCGTACGTTATATTCATCAGGAAGTGACCGTAGACCACTTTTGCAAGGATCTGGATCAATTATATATATTGACAGCTCAAAGAAGTAACGGTCATATTTCAATAATTGACAATACGGACAGGAATAATGATCCTAATTTTATTGATCCGATGAAGAATCCGGAAGTAGAAAAGTATTCATATTGCATTTCTTTTAAGGATGATTATATCATAGTTGATGATCACCGTTTTCAGGCCAATGTTTTAGTGACCGATAGTTTCTTTCTACAACTAATGGATTATCCTGTCATTTCAGGCATTAAGACTATTCAACGTCCGGATGATGCGATCATTACCCGAAAATATGCTAAACATCTTTTTAAGGATGAAAACCCGCTTGGAAAGCAACTTGTTTCTTCCGCAGGCTATACACTTACTATACGGGGAATTGTAGATGAACCGGATACCAAATCCTCTTTGCAGTTTGATTTGATAACTCCTGTGAATCAGGGAAAATATATGGATTGGAGCCGAATGGGATTTTGTATAACACGTTTGGTTAAGGGTACGGAGTTGGCTAAGTTTAATGAAAAAATCTCTAAACCACAGTCATTGATTTGTTTTAGTCATTCACCTATACAATTCAGGCTTTTTCCATTGAAAGAGCTATATTTTAATAAGGTGGTAAGCTCTGCATCCGGTTTCTTCTTAAGAGGAAATAAAGAACATGTTATTGTGTTGTCTGTTGTAGCATGTATGCTGTTGCTGGTCGGAATTTTCAATTTTATCAATATCTACACGGTTATTATACTGAAGCGGGCGCGTGAGTTTGGAGTTAAAAAGGTGTATGGTGCGAGTGGTATTCAAGTATTTTCCCAAATATATGCAGAAAATCTATGTATGGTTGCTACTTCAATGCTGATTATATGGATGCTGATAGAGGTTACAGCAGGGTTATTCGCAACTGTATATTCAATACCCGTGAAACCGGATCTAAAGTTTGATTTACTACTGTCTCTTATTATATTATTCGGGTTACCGTTAATTACGTCTATCTATCCCTTTTTAAGATACAATTACTCTTCACCTATCACCTCATTGCGTTCAGTCAGTGTCGGGGGACATTCCATTGTGTCTCGTGCATTTTTTCTATTCGTTCAATATATCATCACTTTCTGTTTAATTGTGGTTTCCTTGTATTTTGTGCGCCAGTTATATACTATGCTTCATGCTGATTTGGGTTATCGGGCAAAGGATATTATATCTTGCCAATTCCTGTCACACGAGACACAAAACAGGAGGTATGCAAGTGATGAAGAATGGCAGAAAGAGCACGATTTGGAACAGCACAAAGAACAAGTCATTAAGCAGAAAATGAATGCGTGTCCTTTGTTCGTTACATGGAGCTATGGTGAAATTCCTATAAATCTGGAACCTTACATTAACTTGGAAGCGGATAATGGAGAAAAACATAAAGTAGCCCTTATGAATGCCGATAAAGAGTATATGGATATGTTCGGATTGAAACTGAAAGAAGGGAGGGAGTGGAACGACAAAGATCAGTTTGCCCAGTATAAAATGATTATCAACGAAACAGCTAAGAAGTTATTTCAAATAAAGAATATAGAGGAGGCTTCATTACAGCCGGAATCACGTTTGTGGTGGAGTATGGGAATAGATGAAGGGAAAAATCCTCCTTTCGAAATAGTAGGAGTAATAGAGGATTTTCGGACAGGACATTTGGCGAAAGGAGATGCTCCTTTAGCTATATTATATGATAAAGGAGATAATCCTACTAACCCTTTGATAGCGACAATTGTGGAAGGAAAGCGTAAAGAAGCGGTTGATTTTCTGAAAGAGTTGCATGATGAAGTGTTGGGACAGGGAGAATTTGATTACTCGTTTGTGGAAGATGAAGTGAAAAAGTTGTATGATGAAGATAAAAGAGCCACTCAGATCTATGTCACTTTTGCCGGACTGGCTATCTGCATATCCTGTCTCGGCCTGTTCGGTCTGTCGTTGTATGATATTCGCCAGAGATATCGGGAGATAGCCTTGCGCAAGGTAAATGGCGCTACAGGCAAACAAGTGGCCTTATTGCTGGTACGGAAGTATATATATATACTGGGGGCGGCATTTGCAGTTGCTATTCCTTTGGCCTATTATATCATTCATGATTATACCAAGGACTTTACAGTGAAAGCTCCAGTCGGAGTCGATATATTTATAACAGGTTTTATTCTTACATTAATAATCTCTTTAGGAACATTGTTATGGCAGGTTCGTAGGGCTGTCCGCATCAATCCGGCATTGATAATGAAGAGTGAATAAATACAATGTTTTTTGTTGTTTTTAGTTTAAAAGACAATTGAATAAATTATCTTTGCACTATTCCAATTTTATATCAAATAGGAGAATGTGTATGAATAGAATGAAAGTTTTTTTATTGTTGGCAGTTATGATTGGTTTTAGTTCATGCCAGTCGAGAAGTAAACAAAACATAGAGCAGGAGGTAGAAGTTGACAGTTTGTCGACTAACCCAACTGAAGAGATAAAAATAATAACCGGAGTTGTAAAGGACGCTTCAATGAATAACTTTATGCTAATTACCTTGCAAGGAGATACACTCTTTATTAGTACAATGGATCAAGAGCCAAACGATGTAGCAGGCTTTGAGTTAGGAGATACGGTGAGAGTGAATTATATAGAAGAGGAGGAAGAACCCGGGTTAAATACTATACCGACCGCTCAAAAAGTGATTGTGATAGGAAAGAAAAACCGGAATCAATAAATAATTAATCTAACAATAACGTAGAATTATGAAAAAGAAAATGTTGGCAACAACTTTGTTGACAGGGCTATTGGCTGCATGTAGTGGAAACTCTGCTTCCGTCACAGGAGTATGGATTGAGCCTATCCCAGGAATGGAAGACCAAGTGCAGGGTATTAAACTGGAAGAAGGTGGTATTGCATCTTCCGTTAATATGGCTACATTAGTTTATAAAAATTGGAAGCAGGAAGGTGATCAACTGATTCTGGCAGGAAACAGTATTGGCAATGGGCAGACAATTGAGTTTATAGATACAATGAAGATAAAAAAAATAACGGCTGACTCGTTAGTTTTGGATAATCGGGGAATGGAGATTCGCTATGCGAAACAGAAATGATGTAATTTAATATGTGAACATACATTTTATCCAATAAATAAAAAAAGCTACTTCCCTTTTTATGGAATCAGGAAAGTAGCTTTTTTATATGATTCTAATACTGATTACAAAATATCCAAAGCCTTGAATGCTTTTACTAACTTCTCAACAGCACGGTCAATCTGCTCTTTTGTATGAGTAGCCATTAATGCCACACGCACCAATGTGTCTTGTGGAGCACATGCGGGTGGAATAACCGGATTTATGAATACCCCTTCATCGAAAGCCAGTTTAGTAACCATGAAAGTCTTGTCTGTATCACGTACATAAAGAGGAATGATAGGTGATTCGGTAGCACCGATTTCGAAACCTGCCTCACGGAAACGTTTCAAAGCATAGTTGGTAGCTTCCCACAGAGCTTCGAGTCTTTCCGGCTCATTCTGAATGATATGAAGAGCTTCTAAAGCAGATGCAGTAGCAGCCGGAGTATTGGATGCACTAAATATATATGTACGAGCATTGTGACGCAACCAGTTGATGATAGAAGAGTCAGCAGCGATAAAACCACCGATAGAAGCCAAAGACTTGCTGAAAGTACCCATAATCAGATCAATCTCATGAGTTAATCCGAAGTGGTCACAAACACCGCGTCCCTGCTTTCCGAATACACCTAAACCATGAGCTTCATCTACCATGATAGTAGCATTGTACTTATGTTTCAAACGTACAATTTCAGGTAAGTTTGCCAAATCGCCTTCCATGGAGAATACGCCGTCAACGATAATCAGTTTTACTGAATCTGGATTGCACTTTTGCAGTTGCTTTTCCAAATCAGCCATATCATTGTGCTTATATTTTAATTGCTGGGAGAAGGAAAGACGACGACCGTCTACGATCGAAGCGTGGTCACGATCATCACAAATGATATAATCATTGCGGTCTGTCAATGCAGGAATAACTCCGGAATTAACTGTGAAACCGGTTGAGAAACAAAGCGCTTCATCTTTACCTACAAAGGCGGCCAGTTCTTTCTCCAGTTGGACATGCAGATCAAGCGTACCGTTCAAAAAACGTGAACCGGCACAACCGGAACCATACTTGTGCATGGCTTGTATACCTGCTTCAATAACTCTTTCATCTCCCGTAAGGCCAGTGTATGCATTGGAACCGAACATCAACACTTCGTGTCCGCCCATTTCTACTTCTGTACCCTGTTTCCCTTCAATCTCACGGAAATATGGGTAAACGCCCTGTGCCATAAACTTTTGTGGCAGGTCGTACTTAGCTAACTTCTCTTGTAATAATCCCATGAATTATAATTTATTATACTCATACTCAGATCACTCGCTGATGATCTAATAATCCTTTTTTCTTAACAAGTGTTTAAAACAGGGGGCAAAGATAACAAAATTTGCTTTTATCTGTTCTTTTTAAGGGAAAAAAGTTGCCTTCGTATGATTAGAAACCTCTAATAGATTAAAATTTAATATATTTGTATTACTTTTGTCGTCTACAATCGACAAGAATAGCATGAACGAAAGAATGAAGAAAATAATATTCGTCGTCAATCCTATTTCGGGTACACAAAGTAAGGAATTGATTCTTAGCTTGCTGAATGAAAAAATAGACAAGGCGAGATACTCTTGGGAAGTAGTGTATACAGAGAGAGCCGGTCATGCAGTAGAAATAGCCGCGAAAGCTGCCGAGGAAAAGGCAGATATAGTAGTAGCTATCGGAGGAGACGGAACGATCAATGAGATAGCTCGTTCGTTGGTGCATACGGATACCGCTTTGGGAATCATTCCTTGTGGCTCGGGCAATGGACTTGCACGGCACCTGCATATACCCATGGAACCGAAGAAAGCATTGGAAGTGCTTAATGAAGGTTGCATGGACGTAATAGATTATGGCAAGATTAACGGAACAGATTTTTTCTGTACCTGCGGAGTCGGCTTCGATGCTTTTGTTAGCTTGAAGTTTGCGCATGCCGGCAAACGTGGGTTATTGACTTATCTGGAAAAGACATTGCAGGAAAGTCTTAAATATCAGCCAGAAACTTATGAACTGGAAACGGAAAATGGAGTAACCAAATACAAAGCTTTTCTTATTGCATGCGGTAACGCTTCGCAGTATGGAAACAATGCATATATCGCTCCGCAAGCTACACTGACAGATGGATTGCTGGATGTGACCATTCTCGAACCGTTTACCGTTTTAGATGTTCCTTCACTCGCTTTTCGTTATTCAATAAGACTATTGATCAGAATAGCCGTATCAAAACATTCCGTTGTAGACGATTGTGTATCCGTAGAACCGCTCCGGGTGTGGTACATTTCGACGGTGATCCTATGGAAACGGATGCTGATGTGAATATTGAATTGATTCAGAGAGGTTTGCGTGTGGTAGTGCCACAAGCAGCAGAAAAAGATGCGGCAAATGTGCTTCAAAGAGCACAGGAGTACATGAACGGAATCAAATTAATGAATGAAGCGATTGTAGATAATATAACAGATAGAAACAAGAAGATATTAAAGAAACTGACGAAAAAGGGGTAATAAATTTATTAATTACTACTCACGAATTACAAATTATTGCGTACTTTTGCAAAGTTTTGGCTCGTCCAAAATTAGAAACACGAGTGATAATTATCTAAATAATAAAATATATGTTCAGAACGCATACATGTGGAGAACTGAGAATCTCTGACGTAAATAAGCAAGTTACGTTGTCCGGCTGGGTGCAACGCAGCCGTAAAATGGGGGGCATGACCTTTATTGACCTTCGCGACCGTTACGGTATTACCCAATTGGTTTTTAATGAAGAAGTAAACGCAGAACTCTGTGAACGTGCCAATAAATTGGGACGTGAATTCGTTATTCAGGTGACAGGAACGGTAAACGAACGTTTCAGCAAGAATGCAAATATTCCTACCGGAGACATTGAAATCATTGTTTCCGAACTGAACGTACTGAATACTGCAATGACTCCTCCGTTTACAATTGAAGATAACACGGACGGCGGTGACGATATCCGTATGAAATACCGTTATCTGGATTTGCGTCGTAATGCTGTCCGCTCTAATTTGGAGTTACGTCATAAGATGACAATCGAAGTCCGTACCTATCTTGACAAGTTAGGTTTCATCGAAGTAGAAACGCCTGTATTGATCGGTTCCACTCCGGAAGGTGCACGTGATTTTGTTGTGCCTTCACGTATGAACCCGGGACAGTTCTATGCACTTCCACAGTCTCCGCAGACTTTGAAGCAACTACTAATGGTTTCCGGTTTCGACCGTTATTTCCAGATTGCAAAATGCTTCCGCGATGAGGACCTGCGTGCCGACCGTCAGCCGGAATTCACACAGATTGACTGTGAAATGAGTTTCGTTGAGCAGGAAGACATTATCGCCACTTTCGAAGGAATGGCTAAACATCTGTTTAAAACCCTTCGTGGTGTGGAACTAACCGAACCGTTCCTGCGTATGTCTTGGGCAGATGCCATGAAATATTATGGTAGTGATAAGCCAGACTTACGTTTCGGTATGAAATTTGTGGAACTAATGGATATCATGAAAGGCCACGGATTTTCTGTATTTGATAATGCTGCTTACGTGGGTGGTATCTGTGCGGAAGGTGCTGCAACCTATACCCGTAAGCAACTGGATGCATTGACTGAGTTTGTGAAGAAACCGCAGATTGGTGCGAAAGGTATGGTATATGCCCGCGTCGAAGCAGATGGAACGGTGAAATCGAGCGTAGATAAGTTCTATACCCAAGAAGTATTGCAGCAGATGAAAGAAGCGTTCGGTGCGAAACCGGGTGATTTGATCTTGATCCTGTCCGGTGATGATGTGATGAAGACACGTAAGCAACTTTGTGAGCTTCGTTTGGAAATGGGTTCTCAATTAGGATTGCGTGATAAGAACAAGTTTGCTTGCCTTTGGGTGATAGACTTCCCGATGTTCGAATGGAGTGAAGAGGAAGGCCGTCTAATGGCTATGCATCATCCGTTCACTCATCCGAAAGAAGAAGATATTCCTTTGCTGGATACAGATCCTGCTGCTGTGCGCGCTGACGCATATGATATGGTTATTAACGGTGTGGAAGTTGGCGGCGGTTCTATCCGTATCCACGATGCACAGCTGCAAGCTAAGATGTTCGAGATTCTGGGCTTTACACCTGAAAAAGCACAGGCACAATTTGGCTTCCTGATGAATGCGTTTAAGTACGGTGCACCTCCTCACGGTGGTTTGGCATACGGACTTGACCGTTGGGTATCTCTGTTTGCCGGGCTCGATTCTATCCGCGACTGTATTGCGTTCCCGAAGAACAACTCAGGACGTGATGTAATGTTGGATGCGCCGTCTGCTATTGACCAGACTCAACTTGACGAATTGAATTTGATCGTTGATATCAAGGAAGGAGAGTGAAAGAATCAGTACGTATATTCCGTTTTATAGTAATCGGTACAATGAACGCTTTGATTATGGCGTTGGTTGTATGGTTAATGATGAAAGAAATATCATTCGACGGTGACTATATGGTGGCTAATATAACGGCGTACCTGATAGCTCAGATTCATAATTTTATCTGGTGTAAGTACTGGATATTTCCCGTAGAAAACAAAAAGAACAGTCTCTGGAAACAGATACTGCTCTTTTGCTCTGCTTTCGGAGTGGCTTACACCGCACAATTCTTATTTCTTATCCTGTTAGTAGAAGGATTGGACGTTAATGAATATCTTGCGCAATTTCTGGGCTTGTTTATTTATGGAGGTGCCAATTTTTTGGCTAATAAAAAGATAACTTTCCAATAAGAAGTCCATTATACAGTATATAGAAAGGGCACAGAGTTTTAATTTTACATTTCACTCTGTGCCCTTCGTTTTTTAATATACGACTATTGATTATATCTCAAACTCTAGTCCAGAAAGCGTTTAGTCAGTCCTTCGTATTCGTCAATCCGACGGTCACGCAAGAATGGCCACCAACGGCGTACATTTTCCGAACGTTCCATATCTATTTCGACGACCATATTCTCCGGACGGTCATTACCTGCTTGCGCTAAGAATTCTCCTTGCGGACCGACCACAAAGCTATTTCCCCAAAATAGAATACCGTTAGTCTGTCCCGAAGGATCGGGTTCATGTCCTACACGGTTGACGGAAATAACAGGAAGACCGTTTGCAACAGCATGGGCACGTTGGGAGATAATCCATGCATTGAGTTGACGAGCTTTCTCATCATCCGTATCGCTACTTTCCCAGCCGATAGCAGTAGGATAAATTAAAAGTTCTGCACCTTTCAGCGCCATTAGACGGGCAGCTTCCGGATACCATTGATCCCAACATACCAATACTCCAAGTTTTCCTAAAGAAGTCTGGATCGGTTCAAACCCTATATCTCCGGGAGTGAAATAGAACTTCTCGTAGTAGGCAGGATCATCAGGAATGTGCATTTTACGGTATTTTCCTGCAATGCTTCCGTCACGGTCAAAAACAACGGCAGTATTATGATAGAGCCCGGGAGCACGTTTCTCAAAAAGAGAGGTGACAAGAACCACTCTATTAGCTGCTGCCAGTTCCGAATAAAATCCGGTGGAAGGACCGGGAATCGGTTCGGCAAGATCGAACAAATTAGTATTCTCTGTCTGACAGAAATAAAGCGAATTATGTAATTCTTGAAGTACAATCAACTGTGCGCCATGAGCAGCACAAGCCTCAATACTTTTCGCAAGATTCATTAAATTCATTCGTATATCTGCGGTATTGGATTGCTGTATCAATCCTACTTTTATCTTTCTCATAATGACTGTTTATTTAATAACTCCTTGTGGATATTGCATAGTGACACAATGTAAAGAACCGTGTTGCTTGATAAGCGCACGGCAATCAATTCCTACTATCTCATGTTTGGGAAATGCTTGTTGCAGTACTTCACCTGCTTTCCGGTCGTTTGCCGGCTGGTTGTATGTAGGATAGAGAACGGCATCATTCATTATCAGAAAATTAGCGTATGTAGCAGGCAGACGTTCGCAATTTTCTTCTATCTTATCGACCATTGGCAAAGCTAACAGACGATAAGGTTCTCCTGCCAGCGTACGGAATGTCTTCAGTTGTTCTTCCATTGCGCGCAGTGCTTCGTAATGCTCATCCTCTTTATCGTCACATTTCACATAAGCAATGGTATTTGTAGAACAAAAACGTGCTAGAGTGTCGATATGGCTGTCAGTGTCATCACCTGCCAGATAACCATGATCCAGCCAAAGAATCTTTTGCAGATAGAAGGTTGATTTCAGGTATTCTTCTATCTCTACTTGATTGAGTTGTCCGTTCCGGTTGGGAGAGAGCAGGCATTCGGAAGTGGTGAGTAGAACACCCATACCGTCGCTTTCGATAGAACCTCCTTCAAAGACGAAACCGAGACGATTGACATAATGACCTTTTAATACTTCCGCTTCTACGGCGTGTCGGGTAATTCGATTATCCAAGTCGGAGGCAAACTTTAACCCCCAACCATTGAATGTGAAGTCGAGCAGGGAAGGAGTGCCGTTGTCTATCATGGTGATAGCACCATGGTCACGCGCCCATGTGTCGTTGGTTTCACATTCCAAGAAACGGACGTTATCTATATTTACGCTTGAAGCGATCTGTTCTCTCACGGCTTCCGGTTCGGGAGTGACAATCAGGAGTAATTCACGTTCTGCTATTTCCCGGGCTATGTTTATAAAACACTCCTGTACTTCTGTCAGCATATATGCCCAGTCCGTACCGGCGTGTGGCCATGTTAATTGTATGCCGCTTTGCGTATGCCATTCGGCAGGCAGATGAGGAGCTCTCATTTCCACCTGTACGGTCATATTCTTTCCGAAATTTAATTGTAAATCCTTCTCCGAACCACTGGGGCTGGGGAGTCCAACCATAATTCCCATTAGACTAATCTATTTAAGTTTATATAAATTGTTTAATTTAACTCGGCCATACACGGTGTTAAGCCTTGGTTTCCTGTTTAGGCTTCCGGTCGAAAAACGGATTCTTGGAGGATGCACTTACAGGAATTGCCATAACCATTTTGCAGTCTTTCAGCCAGTTCAGGCGTTGTGCTGCCAGTCCGGCAGAGAACATGACACGTGTGTCTACGCGCATATCGGCGGCTGTGGCACAAGCGGAACCAATAGCGATACCTACATCAATACTATTTATTGCGCAAGGGACTCCTTCCGTACGCCCGGCACAGGTTGTAAATCCACAATGGCCACAATTCAAGCCCTGCGCTTGCTCGCGCGTTCCTATTAATATAACACATTCGGCATTTAAGATGTTGTCAGCGTCACGAAGGAAAAATTTCATTCCGTGCTCTTCAACCATAGCAACCATTGTATCGGATAGTTGTTTAATCTCTTCATCAGTGATTAAGGCCACTTCAATAATATCAATTCCCTTTCCCTTCGGAGCAGTACGTGCAGCTGTCATCATCTGACGGGCAACCTGCAATATATGCTCGTGACGGGCATCTCTTTCGTTTAGTATCATAACTTTTCTCGAATTAATTAGTGAGGCAAAGATAACGTTTTTCAAGAAAATAGTACCTTTGCCGGAAAGAAAGAATTAAAAACGCCATGTTACATATCAATAATGCCTGTATCGCTTTTGGAACAGAAGTCCTTTTTTCCGGTTTTGAAATGAAATTGGAGAAGGGCGAGACAGCCTGTATCGTAGGACAATCCGGTTGTGGAAAGACTTCCTTACTAAACGCCGTAATGGGCTTTGTGCCATTATATGAGGGGACTATTAAAGTAGGCGGGACGTTACTGGATAAATCAACCATTGATCTTGTCCGCCGCCAGATTGCATGGATTCCCCAAGAACTGGCGTTACCTTTCGAATGGGTAAAAGAAATGGTATCTTTGCCATTCGAGCTGAAAGTAAACCGTTCCGTTCCTTTTTCGGAAGAAAGGCTTTTTATGTGTTTTGACGAGTTGGGATTGGAGCATGAATTATACTTTAAAAGAGTAAATGAGGTTTCGGGTGGACAGCGCCAGCGCATTATGTTAGCTGTGGCCGCATTGCTCAATAAGCCGTTGATTGTAATTGATGAACCGACATCGGCATTAGATACCGGATCGACAGACAAAGTACTGGCTTTTTTCCGACGGCAGGCAGAAAAAGGGGCAGCTGTTTTGGCAGTATCGCATGATAAGGACTTTGCTTCGGGATGCCATTATTTAATAGAATTATAAACGAAATCTGTTAGGACGATATAAAACGAAACTTGTTGTGGGAACCATTGATATATCATATTATAATCTTTTTGTTGGCTTGCTGCTGCTTGCCATTCCCTTTTTCTATCTATGGAAATTTAAGACGGGATTGTTGAAACCTGCTGTGATAGGCACACTCCGAATGATTATTCAATTATTTTTTATCGGCATTTATCTAAAATATCTCTTTTTATGGAATAACCCCTGGATTAATTTTCTTTGGGTCATTGTTATGATATTCGTTGCGGGACAAACAGCATTGGTACGGACCGGACTGAAACGACGCATCTTACTGATTCCCATTACTGTGGGATTCTTGTGCAGTGTAATATTGGTCGGATTATATTTTATAGGTATTGTGCTTCAACTGGATAATATTTTTAGCGCCCAGTACTTTATTCCGATCTTCGGAATCCTAATGGGAAATATGCTATCGAGCAATGTGATTGCTTTGAATACATATTATAGTGGCCTGAAACGTGAGCAACAACTATACCGATATTTATTGGGAAATGGAGCTACGCGACAAGAAGCGCAGGCACCATTTATCAAACAAGCTATTATCAAATCCTTCAGCCCGTTGATTGCCAATATTGCCGTAATGGGACTAGTAGCCCTTCCGGGAACAATGATAGGACAGATTTTGGGAGGAAGCAGTCCGAATGTGGCTATCAAATATCAGATGATGATTATGGTGATCACATTCACTGCATCCATGTTGTCGCTGATGATAACCATTTCGTTAGCTTCGCGAAGGTCATTTGATGCATACGGAAAGCTCTTGGAGGTATCAAAAGAAGCTAAGAAATGACAATAATCGATCGTATATTTCAGGAAGTTGCCGGAATATCTATTCCACATTTCTTCATTACAGTGGAGTTTTCGGCAATGGGCTGCGAAATGCCGAAACGTATTGAAGCCTTTCTATGGGAAAAATATGAAATAATTCTTCGAGGCGCAAACGGTCGTAAGTTCGTTTATCACAAAGGAGAATGGCGGTTGATCTTTACATTTTTCCCCACAGATAGAGTCGTGGACGAGCGATATGCTTTGAAGAATAAAGTTCTATTCCGCCATGTATAATAACTTAATCTGCCCTACATATTAAATAATATAATAATAAATGATCCAATTAATTATATTTTTTAATATATTTGCCAATGTCTTTAAAGAATAGTACAATAACTGTTTAATTTTGAAAACGATGAAAACACATCTGATTGCTATTTTTTGTTTGGTATCTATTTCTTTAATGGGGCAAAAAACTTATGCTCCTGCATGGGAGTCCTTAGATACAAGACCTGTCCCTTCCTGGTTTGAGAATGCAAAGTTTGGGATTTTTATCCACTGGGGCTTATGGGAAATTACAGTTTCCAGCCTTAGAAACTCCGGTTTCCAGCGTATGAAACTACAGTTTCCAGCCTTGGAACTGGAGTTTCCAAGGCTCGAAACACCAAGTCTAAACAGTCGGGAGAAATCGTCCCCTGTTGGAAGAGGAGCGGAGTCTTACTTTGCTTTGACTTTCCCATATAAGCAACGAAGCTGAACGAACTGTTCACCCGGTTGCACATATCCGCTTTCCAACATTTTTTCTGATACTTGAAATTTAGCGAGATGATGCCGTACATACTTCTCCATATCCGGCGATTGTTTTTTGACGAAAGCCTCTAAATCGACCTTTCCGTTTTCATGAATGAGAACTTTTGCTTTAACAGTACGGAATCCCCATTCTTTGCAATGTTTTGTCTCCGCTTTATCTATCCAGAAGATAGCGGTGGCGCTTATTGTGTCCGCAATACATTCTTCAGTATCACTGTTACTTACGTTGTCGGAAACTTCCTTTTCGGTATTCTCGCTCTGTTTCGATTGACAGGAAACTGCCAAAATAGCTAGTAGAAAATAGAATAAAATTGTTTTCATCGTGTTCAATAATTATAGGATAGGCGACAAATTTACTAAAAAAATGAGAACAAAGAGTGTTTGTTCCCTTTTATTTTCTTATATTTGCAACCAAATTTTCTACGAATAATGAAAATTAAGGAAATAGTAAGCGCCCTTGAACAATTCGCGCCTCTGCCATTGCAAGACGGTTTCGATAATGCCGGCCTGCAAATCGGATTGACAGATGCGGAAGCAGCAGGGGCTTTGTTGTGTCTTGACGTCACCGAGGCTGTGTTGGATGAAGCTATCGCGTTGGGATACAATCTCGTCATATCACATCATCCGCTGATTTTTAAAGGATATAAGTCCATTACGGGCAAAGATTATGTGGAACGCTGTATGCTGAAAGCAATAAAGAATGATATTGTGATCTATTCGGCACATACCAATCTTGATAATGCCCAAGGCGGAGTGAATTATAAGATAGCCGAAAAAATCGGACTGAAGAATCTGAAAGTACTTGAACCGAAGGAGAATAGCCTGATTAAATTGGTTACATTTGTTCCTAATACGCAAGCTGATGCAGTGCGGGAAGCGCTGTTTGCTGCGGGATGCGGAAACATAGGCAACTATGATTCATGCAGTTACAATTTAGAAGGAGAGGGGACTTTCCGGGCAAAGGAGGGAACGCATCCTTTCTGTGGGGCAATCGGCGAATTGCATCGTGAAGGAGAAGTAAGGATAGAGACTATCCTCCCTGCATTCAAAAAATCGGCAGTCGTCAGAGCCTTGCTGGCCGTTCATCCTTATGAGGAACCGGCGTTCGACATTTATCCGTTGCAGAACGACTGGACACAGGCAGGCTCGGGAATTATCGGTGAACTGGATGAATCGGAAACCGAACTTGAATTTCTGAAACGTATCAAAAAAACCTTCGAGGTTGGCTGTCTGCGCCATAATAGGTTGACGGGCAGGGAAATACGAAAAGTAGCACTATGCGGAGGTGCAGGCGCGTTTCTGCTTCCACAGGCAATCCGGTCGGGAGCGGATGTTTTTATTACAGGTGAGATAAAGTATCATGATTATTTCGGTCACGAAGGGGAAATCCTGATGACGGAAATTGGTCATTACGAAAGCGAACAATATACAAAAGAAATTTTTTATTCCATAATCCGGGATTTATTTCCTAATTTTGCGCTCCAATTGAGTAAAATAAATACGAATCCCATAAAATATTTGTAAGTAAAATGGCTAGAGAAGCAAAAAAAGATCCGAATGAGTTGACAGTAGAACAGAAGTTGAAGACGCTGTTCCAACTACAAACGATGTTGTCTAAGATTGATGAAATCAAAACATTGAGAGGTGAACTTCCATTGGAAGTACAGGACCTTGAAGATGAAATTGCTGGTTTGAGTACTCGTATCGACAAGATCAAAGCAGAAGTGGAGGAACTGAGAGTTGCTATTGCCGGCAAGAAGGTGGAAATTGAAACTGCTAAATCTTCAGTAGAAAAATATAAGTCGCAACAGGACAACGTTCGCAATAACCGCGAATACGACTTCCTGACCAAAGAGATCGAGTTCCAGACATTGGAAATCGAACTTTGTGAAAAGAGAATTAAAGAGTATTCTGCAGATAAAGAAGAAAAAGAGGCTGAAGTAGCAAAGAATGAACTGGTGCTTGACGAAAGGCAGAAAGACCTTGAACAGAAGAAAGGCGAACTGGACGAAATCATTTCTGAAACCAAGCAGGAAGAAGAAAAACTGAGAGACAAGGCTAAAGACCTGGAAACTAAGATCGAACCGCGCTTGTTACAGTCATTTAAGCGTATCCGTAAGAACTCCCGCAACGGTTTGGGTATTGTATACGTACAGCGTGACGCTTGTGGTGGTTGCTTTAACAAGATTCCGCCTCAGAGACAGTTGGACATCCGTTCACGTAAGAAGGTAATCGTTTGCGAATATTGCGGACGCATCATGATTGACCCTGAATTGGCTGGCATACAAATCGAGCACAAGGTAGAAGAAGCTCCGGCACCAACTACTAAAAGAGCTATCAGAAGAAAAACTGCTGAATAAGAGAAGTCATCCATTAACAAGTAGTTAAAGTTACTGTTTAATATAGGAAGCCCTGCAACAATGCAGGGCTTTTTTTATCAGTGTCCGTATAAACAGGGATCTCGTACCCAAGATAACATCACGCTGAATAGAAACTTTGTTCTGTCGTTACGCCGGTAAACAAACTCACCCTTTAGTTGTTATCTTTTCATTTCATAAAAACCTGAACTGAATATGAACATACGAGCATGGAGCATATCGCTCCTTTTGTTTCTTTCAACTGTGACTGCGGTTGGGCAAACTGCAAACCGCTATTTGAAAGCTCCTCTCCCTAACGGCTGGGAAGAAAATGGGGAAGTGTTTCAACAGACACTTCCGGTAGACGACCATTGGTGGAAATCTTTCGGGGACAGCAAACTGGATTCTCTGATTGCTTTGGCGGTAGACCGTAACTATTCCGTTGCAATGGCAATTAACCGCATCGCTGCTGCCCGTGCCAACCTTTGGGCCGAACGTGGCAATTTCTTTCCTTCAATCGGATTGAATGCCGGTTGGACCCGACAGGAAACAAGTGGAAATACAAGCTCAATTCCCCAAACTACGGAACATTATTATGATGCATCACTCAGCATGAGTTGGGAAATTGATGTGTTCGGTAGTATCCGCAAACGGGTAAAGGCACAGAAAGAGAACTTTGCTGCCAGTAAGGAGGAATATACCGGAGTAATGATTTCTATGGCGGCGGAAGTGGCTTCGGCCTATATCAATTTGAGGGAACTGCAACAGGAACTTGAAGTTGTGAATAAAAACTGCGCTTCTCAGGAAGAAGTACTGAAAATCACGGAAGTACGGTATAACACTGGATTAGTGGCTAAGCTGGATGTCGCACAGGCTAAGTCTGTGTTATATAGCACAAAAGCTTCCATTCCACAACTGGAAGCCGGTATCAATCAGTATATTACGATGTTAGCAGTTTTGCTGGGAATGTATCCGCAGGACATTCGTCCGGTACTGGAACCTGTCGGAATATTGCCCGACTATATGGAACCGATCGGCGTGGGAATGCCTGTCGATCTGTTGATGAGACGTCCCGATGTGCGGAGTGCGGAACGAAGCGTAAACGCACAAGCGGCATTGCTCGGAGCTTCAAAGGCGGACTGGTTGCCGAAAGTTTTCTGAAAGGCTCGTTCGGTTATGCGGCTCGTGACTTGAAAGACTTGACAAAGAGTAAAAGCATGATGTATGAGATTGCACCGTCAATGAGTTGGACGCTTTTCAGCGGAGGGCAGTTGGTTAATGCTACACGACTGGCTAAAGCCCAACTGGACGAATCAATCAACCAATTCAATCAGACTGTCCTGACTGCTGTACAGGAAACAGATAATGCAATGAATTCTTACCGGAATTCAATCAAGCAGATTGTAGCGCTGCGCGAAGTACGCAATCAGGGAATTGAGACACTGAAACTTTCATTGGAACTTTATAAACAGGGGCTTTCTCCCTTTCAGAATGTGTTGGATGCACAGCGGTCTTTGTTGTCCTATGAGAATCAGTTGGTACAGGCACAGGGGAATTCGCTACTCCAGTTGATAACTCTCTACAAGGCTTTGGGAGGCGGTTGGCAAGAATAAAGAATCTATAAATAAAAATATAACCTAACGTAACGGATATGAAAAAACTAATGTATATTTTCTTTGCGCTGCCGATATTGACCGGTTGCAAGGAGAAAAAAAGCGCAGGAGCAATGGGAGGGATGCCAACTCCGGAAATTAGCGTAGCTAAACCAATAATAAAGAATGTAACTCTGACGAAAGATTATCCGGGCTATCTGACAACGGAAAAGACTGTAAACCTGGTGGCCAGATGAACGGAACGCTGCAATCGACTTCGTATACTGCAGGAGGACGGGTGAAACAAGGACAATTATTGTTTGTCATCGAACCTACCTTATATAAGGATAAGGTGGAACAGGCGGAAGCTGCACTAAAAACGGCCCAAGCCCAGTTGGAATATGCCCGCAGCAATTACAGCCGTATGAAAGAAGCTGTCAAAAGCGATGCCGTGAGTCAGATACAGGTACTTCAAGCGGAATCTTCCGTGGCAGAAGGTGTGGCGGCGGTCAATAATGCGGAAGCAGCTTTGAGCACGGCCCATACGAATCTGAGCTATTGCTATGTCCGCGCTCCGTTTGACGGAACGATCAGTAAAGCAACTGTTGATGTAGGCAGCTATGTGGGCGGTTCGTTGCAGCCTGTCACTTTGGCTACTATCTATAAGGATAATCAAATGTACGCATATTTCAATGTAGCTGACAACCAATGGCTGGAAATGTTGATGAACAACCGGCAAAGTGCACAGGAACTTCCGAAGAAAATAATGGTTCAGTTGGGCAAGGAAGGTTCGGAAATGTATCCGGCCACACTGGATTATCTGTCTCCGAACGTGGACTTGAATACGGGAACGTTGACAGTTCGTGCCAACTTTGACAACCCGCAAGGGATACTAAAGAGCGGATTATATGTAAGTATCACGTTACCGTATGGAGAAGCCGATAATGCCATGTTGGTAAAAGAGGCTTCTATCGGGACGGACCAGTTGGGAAAATACTTGTATCTTGTCAATGATTCTAACATTGTTCGTTACCGGCATATTGAGATAGGGCAGTTGATAGGTGATACTTTACGGCAAGTGACGGGAGGACTTTCTCCACAAGACAGGTATGTCACGAAGGCTCTGATGAAGGTCAGGGACGGAATGAAGATAAAACCGATGCCGTAAACTGAATATTAATCCTAAACTATAATCTTATGTTTTCTAAGTTTTTTATCAACCGACCGATATTTGCTACCGTCCTTGCCTTGCTGATTGTAGTAGCCGGTCTGGTGACACTCAATATATTGCCGGTAGCGCAATTTCCGGAGATTACACCGCCAACGGTACAGGTATCTGCTGTTTATCCGGGGGCAAATGCCGAAACCGTTGCCCAAACAGTAGGTATTCCTATCGAACAGCAGGTGAACGGGGTAGACGGTATGCTTTATATGTCCTCTAATTCATCTTCTTCGGGAGCCTATTCTCTGACGATCACATTTGCCGTCGGTACGGATATTGATATGGCAACCGTCCAGGTACAAAACAGGGTAAGCGTCGCACAATCATCGCTCCCCGAACCCGTAGTGGTGCAGGGAGTCACTGTACAGAAACAATCATCGAATATTGTCATGTTCCTGACAATGACCTCACAGGATTCTGTTTACAACAGTCTGTATCTGACCAATTATGCAAAGTTGAATCTCGTCGACCAGTTGACACGTGTGCCCGGAGTGGGTGCCGTGAATGTAATGGGAGCAGGGGATTACTCCATGCGTATCTGGCTCGATCCGGAAGCAATGCGTATCCGGAATATTTCACCGCAACAAGTTTATCAGTCTATCCAGTCGCAGAATATGGAAGTATCTGCCGGATATACATATCGGCCAGCCTATCGGGGAAGAGAATAAGAATGCTTTTCAATATACACTGAATGTGCAGGGGCGGCTCAGTTCTCCCGAACAGTTCGGAAATATTATCATCCACCGCGAACAGGATGGGGCCATGCTCCGTCTGAAAGATATTGCCAGGATTGATCTGGGATCTGCTTCTTACAGTGTGGTGTCCCGATTGAAAGGGCAGCCTACGGCGGCTATTGCTATTTATCAGCAACCGGGTTCCAATTCGCTGGATGTCTCGAAAGGAGTGAAAGCCAAGATGCAGGAACTGGCCGCCAACTTCCCGGCAGGAGTGTCTTATAATGTTACGTTGGATACTACGGATGTGATTCATGCTTCTATTGATGAAGTTATGGTTACTTTCTTTGAAACAACGCTGCTGGTGATACTTGTGATTTTCCTGTTTTTGCAGAACTGGAGGGCGGTGATTATTCCTTGTCTTACCATTCCGGTGTCTCTGATTGGTACACTGGCGGTAATGGCAGCATTCGGCTTTTCTATTAATACACTGACATTGTTCGGATTGATTTTGGCAGTTGCCATAGTGGTGGATGACGCCATAGTGGTGGTGGAGAACGCTTCGAGATTGTTGGAAACGGGACAATATTCAACTCGTGAAGCTGTGACGAAAGCTATGGGAGAAATTACCGGACCAATCGTCGGAGTGGTGCTTGTGTTGCTTGCGGTATTTATTCCGACTATGCTGATTAGTGGAATTTCCGGACAATTATACAAACAGTTTGCGCTGACTATTGCAGCTTCTACCGTATTGAGCGGTTTCAACTCCCTGACATTGACACCTGCTCTCTGTGCGTTGTTTCTGGAAAAGAGCAAGCCTTCTAACTTCCTCATATACAAAGGATTCAACAAGGCTTATGATAAGACGCAGGGAGCGTATGATAAGATAGTCAAATGGTTGTTGGCACGTCCCGGAATGGCTCTTGTGTCGTATGGCATATTGACGGCTATTGCCGTGTTGCTCTTTATGCACTGGCCGTCTACATTCATTCCGGATGAAGATGACGGGTATTTTATTGCGGTTGTCCAACTTCCGCCCGCAGCCAGTCTGGAACGTACACAGGCGGTAGGCGACAAGATTAACCGGATTCTAGATTCGTATCCGGAAGTGGAGAATTATATTGGAATTTCCGGATTTTCCGTCATGGGCGGAGGAGAACAAAGTAACTCGGCCACTTATTTCGTTGTACTGAAAAACTGGAGTGAAAGGAAAGGGAAGGAGCATACGGCAGCCGCTGTTGTCAACCGCTTTAATGGCGAAGCGTATATGACGATTCAGGCTGGGACTGTGTTTGCCATGGTTCCTCCCGCCATTCCGGGATTGGGAGCGTCCGGCGGGTTACAGCTTCAGTTGGAAGACCGGAGAAATCTGGGACCGACGGAAATGCAGCAGGCTATCAATGCCATGCTTGCCTCTTATCATTCCAAGCCGGCTTTAGCTTCCGTCTCCAGCCAGTATCAGGCAAACGTTCCCCAGTATTTTCTGAATATCGACCGGGATAAGGTACAGTTTATGGGCATCGCTTTGAATGATGTATTCTCTACATTAAGTTATTATATGGGTGCGGCGTATGTAAATGATTTTGTAGAATTCGGCCGTATCTACCAAGTGAAGATAGAGGCGCGCGACCAGGCGCAACGGGTGATTGATGATGTCTTGAAACTGAGTGTTCCCAATGCGGCAGGAGAAATGGTGCCTTTTTCATCTTTCACCAAGGTGGAGGAACAGTTAGGACAGGATCAGATCAACCGTTATAATATGTACTCGACTGCTTCTCTGACTTGCAATGTCGCTCCGGGAAGTAGCACAGGGCAAGCCATTCAAGAAGTGGAAGCATTGTTCAAGGAACAGTTGGGCGATGAATTTGGTTATGAATGGACTTCCGTTGCTTATCAGGAGACGCAGGCCGGGAATACAACTACCATTGTTTTAGTAATGGCTCTGATTGTTGCCTTTCTGGTTTTGGCTGCACAATATGAAAGCTGGACGAGTCCGGTGGCGGCTGTTATCGGATTGCCGGTAGCATTATTGGGAGCTATGATAGGCTGTCTGGTAATGGGAACTCCGGTCAGCATCTATACTCAAATCGGTATTATCTTGCTTGTTGCGCTTTCTGCCAAGAATGGTATTCTGATTGTGGAGTTTGCCCGCGACTTCCATGCCGAGGGTAACTCTATCCGTGAGTCGGCATTTGAAGCCGGACACGTCAGGTTGCGTCCTATCCTAATGACGTCTTTTGCTTTTGTATTGGGAGTAATGCCGTTATTATTTGCTTCTGGAGCAGGTGCACAGAGCCGTATTGCATTAGGTGCCGCCGTTGTTTTTGGTATGGCAATGAATACACTGCTGGCAACGGTTTATATACCTAACTTCTATGAATTAATGCAGAAATTGCAGGAGAAATTCAGTAAGAAAAAAGGAAATAACGATAAGCAGGAAGGGAGTATGTAAAGATAGAATACTATCCGGAAAGTATCCGGAAGACGACTGAATCAGGGTGTCGGTAGATGGATGTGATAGTGACGGTATGTGCTTTACATAGCGTCGCTATCGTGACCGGATAGCGACACTCTTTTTTAAAGTTATTATAGTCTGGAATATCCTGGAGGAAAATATAACTCTGGTGTCATAATCCATTCGGCAGCAATAGTGTTGCATTCCATTGCTGACAATCAGGTAATCTACTTTCAGTACCATATTATACCGGGTTATCTGATCGAATACGGTCTGTGTGATTTCAATGTGCGGTGCCTTGTATTCCACAATCATGCGTGCCGATAAATCCCTGCGATAGAGCACTGTATCACACCGCTTGGTAGTGCCGTTCAACTTTACCATTACTTCATTGGCAAGAAGGGCGGTCGGATATCCTTTGTGTGCAATAAGAAAGTGAACGAAGTGTTGACGCACCCATTCTTCCGGAGTGAGAGCGACATATCGTTTGCGAATCACGTCGAAAATTACATTTTTTCCGTTTCGTACGTTTATTTTAGTGTCGAATACTGGTAGGTTTAACGATAACATTTATTATTTTTGTAAGTTAAATAATGGTTCCCATCATCGGGAGCACAAATTTAATAGATAATTATGAAAACAAAAGAAGAAATCGTAGCTAATTGGCTGCCTCGTTACACAAAACGTAACCTGGAGGATTTTGGAGAGTATATTCTGTTGACTAACTTCAACAAGTATGTCGAGATTTTCGCAAATCAGTTTAATGTTCCTATTTTGGGAAGGGATGCAAATATGATTTCTGCTTCTGCCGAAGGTATCACAATGATTAACTTCGGTATGGGAAGTCCCAACGCTGCTATCATCATGGACTTGCTGGGGGCTATTCGTCCCAAAGCGTGTTTATTCTTGGGAAAATGTGGCGGTATCGACAAGAAAAACCAGCTTGGCGACTTGATTCTTCCTATTGCGGCTATCCGTGGGGAGGGAACTTCCAACGATTATTTTCCTCCTGAAGTTCCTGCATTACCCGCATTTATGTTACAGCGTGCCGTTTCTTCGTCAATCCGTGACAAAGGCCGCGACTATTGGACCGGTACCGTATATACTACCAACCGCCGTATTTGGGAACATGATGATGCATTCAAGGAATATCTGAAAAAGACACGGGCTATGGCGGTCGACATGGAAACTGCAACTTTGTTTAGTTGTGGCTTTGCCAACCACATTCCTACCGGTGCATTATTATTAGTATCTGACCAGCCTATGACTCCCGACGGAGTAAAAACAGATAAGAGTGATAATTTGGTTACCAGAAATTATGTAGAGGAGCATGTTGAAATCGGTATTGCTTCTCTGCGTATGATTATTGATGAAAAGAAAACTGTTAAACACTTGAAATTTGACTGGTAAACCCGGTCTTTCTGAAAAATATATATGGCAAAACAAGAGCTGACCTGTGATGATATCCTCAAGGAATTAAAGGCAAAGCAGTATCGTCCTATTTATTATTTAATGGGAGAGGAATCGTACTATATCGACCTGATAGCCGATTACATTACTGATAATGTGTTGAACGATACGGAAAAGGAATTCAACCTGACTGTGGTATACGGGGCTGATGTAGATGTAGCGACTATCATAAATGCTGCCAAGCGTTATCCGATGATGTCCGAACATCAAGTGGTAGTAGTCAAGGAGGCACAAGCAGTGCGTAACATGGAGGAACTGTCTTACTATCTTCAGAAGCCGCTTCATTCAACTATCTTGGTAATATGCCATAAGCATGGTACATTGGACCGCAGAAAGAAGTTGGCCGCCGAAGTTGAAAAGACGGGTGTGCTGTTTGAATCTAAAAAGATAAAAGATGCACAGCTCCCAGCCTTCATTGCTTCTTACATGAAACGGAAAGGCGTAGACATGGAACCCAAGGCAACAGTCATGCTCGCTGATTTTGTCGGCTCAGATTTAAGTCGGCTGACAGGAGAACTGGAGAAATTGATTATTACTTTACCCGCAGGACAGAAACGTGTTACTCCCGAACAGATTGAAAAGAATATCGGCATTAGCAAGGATTATAATAACTTTGAATTGCGAAGTGCACTAGTGGAAAAAGACATTCTTAAAGCAAATAAAATAATAAAATATTTTGAGGAGAATCCGAAAACTAACCCGATTCAAATGACATTATCTCTGCTGTTTAGTTTCTATTCCAACTTAATGTTGGCATATTATGCTCCTGACAAATCGGAGCAGGGAATCGCTACAATGTTAGGACTAAGAACGCCCTGGCAAGCTAAAGATTATATGGCGGCAATGCGTAAATATAGCGGAGTTAAGACGATGCAAATCGTTGGAGAAATACGATATGCTGATGCAAAATCAAAAGGAGTGAAAAATAGTTCCATGTCGGACGGAGATATTCTGCGTGAATTAGTGTTTAAAATTCTTCATTAGAAAAAGCGACTGTTTCACATCGATAAGAGGTATATACTTTTACTGTCATTCAAGTAAGTATATACCTCTTATTATATTCTCTATATTGAACCTTCCAAATGAATAGTTAGCATCCTAATTTTAAACTGAATATTTTACAAAATTACCACACTTTCTTTATCTGTTTTTCCTGATAGAAGATATGTGTTTCTGAGTTACTTTTCCCGTTTTGTTTTCATCTTACTTGATTCCCGAATTTTGTCTCTTTTAATAAATCCCATTGAAAAATCAAGATTAAATCAAAACTTGTAATGTATATAATATCCTCTTGATTTTTTAAGCGAAAACGAAAGAGAAACTTCCTTTTGTTTAAAACCTGGTCTGTCATTTTGATAGTTTTATGATTTTCTGTAATAATCTCCCCATTTTTTTCTAGTTTATCTAAAGATTAATATCATAAAAATGGGAATAACACTCTGTATTATAGATTATTATGATAAAAATAAGGCCTCTAGAATTGAAAAAAAGTAGAGAATAGGTGAAGAGTACGTAAATATTGCAAGGATTTACCATTTTAGACCTGACATGTAAAAGATGATTTGAAAAGCGTTCGATATACATGGGTGAATTATAGATTTTTTCTCTTGTTTTATTGCTGATGCAACTACTCAATTTCACTTTTGTGTATCTTACACTTTCCGTTTGTGAAATATAATATTGTAATGCAAACACAAGTGTAACGAGAAGAAGCTATACACAAAAGTATATGATGTAAATTACAAGAATAAATAAAGTAGTATAAAGGTGAAAGGAGAGGGGTTAACACTTTATTTTTACGCATTTATACACCTGTTTATCAGTAATATGCATGTGATATCTAAATTTTTACTATAATAGACTATATTATACACAATGTATTTTTGTGAATAACAAAATCAATAAATAAATTACGAATAATATATAATTGATAATTAGTTATTTACCACTTTTTATTAAACTTGAAATATGATTTATAAAGATAGTGTTTTTATGAGTATACAAACATACTAATACATCAGTAAACAAATACACACATTTGTCATATCTATATTTTTAGATTTGTGATTTGTATTTGTGAAACAAAATATTTACCTTTGTATATTCACATAAAGGATTTGTATTTTTGTGAAATCAGCATGTTATGCACACAATTGTAATCAAAAAAGGCTATATGGAAATAAAAGACAGAATTAGGATGATAATGGAGAGAGAAAAAGTTCCTCCCAGAGTTTTTGCTGAAACAATCGGAGTTCAGCAATCTACTCTCTCACATATTTTAAATGACCGGAACAAACCAAGCCTGGAAGTAGTAATGAAAGTTCACCAGACTTATAATTACGTAAATCTTGAATGGTTACTATATGGAAGAGGTGAAATGTTGGCTTCTGCTGAAGAATCTTCATTGGTTTCCTCTAATGGTGATTATCAACCTTCTTTGTTTGATGAGAATCCTGTAAATCCGTCCAAAGAGACGATTACTTTGGAAAATCGCAAGGAAATGGCATTAAGAAGTACCGGAAATACACCTAAAGAGATTGTAAAACAAGAGATTAGGTATATAGAAAAGCCTGCCAGGAAAATTACTGAAATAAGAATTTTCTTTGATGATAATACCTATGAAACGTTTAGACCTGAAAAATAAGTGGTAAAATCGCAGGTTTGAGCAAATTCCTGTATCTTTGTACCCGGAATACGAATTTATACTTTTTATATCCATACATGAAGAAATTTATTTTAGATCTGACGGTTACTGAGAATATCAAACTGCATGCTAACTATGTATTGCTAAAGTTGACTTCTCAGTCATTGCTGCCCGAAATGCTACCGGGACAGTTTGCCGAACTTCGGGTGGACGGTTCGCCTACTACATTCTTGCGTCGCCCTATCTCTATTAATTTTGTAGACAAACAGCGAAACGAAGTGTGGTTTCTCATCCAGTTGCTTGGAGACGGAACAAGGCGATTGGCAGAAGTAAATCCGGGTGATGTTATCAATGTGGTACTTCCATTAGGAAATGGCTATACAATGCCTCAGAATCCTTCAGATAAGCTTTTGTTAGTTGGTGGAGGTGTTGGAACAGCACCGATGTTGTATTTGGGCGAGCAATTGGCTAAGAATGGTCATAAACCTACCTTTCTTTTGGGTGCACGTAGTGATAAGGATCTGTTGCAACTGGAAGAATTTGTTAAATATGGCGAAGTGTATACTACTACGGAAGATGGCAGTCACGGAGAAAAAGGATATGTTACCCAACATTCCATATTAAATAAGGTGCGTTTTGAACAGATTTATACTTGCGGTCCCAAGCCGATGATGGTAGCGGTGGCAAAATATGCCAAAAGTAATCAAATAGAATGTGAAGTCTCTTTGGAAAACACAATGGCTTGTGGAATCGGTGCCTGTCTTTGTTGTGTGGAGAACACGACAGAAGGTCACTTGTGTGTATGTAAAGAAGGTCCTGTTTTTAATATAAATAAACTACTATGGCAGATTTAAGTGTAAATATTGGTGAATTACAAATGAAAAATCCGGTGATGACCGCATCGGGTACATTTGGATATGGCGAAGAGTTCTCTGATTTCATTGATATAGCGCGAATAGGTGGTATCATTGTAAAGGGGACAACCCTTCACAAACGTGAAGGAAACCCATATCCGCGTATGGCAGAAACTCCTTCGGGGATGTTAAACGCTGTGGGACTGCAAAATAAGGGAGTTGATTACTTTGTAGAGCATATATATCCCCGTATAAAAGACATCCGGACGAATATGATTGTAAACGTATCGGGATCTGCCATTGAAGATTATGTGAAAACAGCCGAAATTATTAATGAACTTGACAAAATTCCTGCCATAGAGTTAAACATCTCATGCCCTAATGTAAAGCAAGGTGGCATGGCCTTTGGCGTGTCAGCAAAAGGAGCTTCTGAAGTAGTAAAAGCAGTACGTTCAGCTTACAAAAAGACACTTATCGTAAAACTCTCTCCGAACGTGACTGATATTACAGAAATAGCCCGTGCAGCAGAAGAAAGTGGTGCAGATAGCGTGTCATTAATCAATACATTGCTGGGAATGGCCATTGATGCAGAGCGTAAACGTCCTATCCTGTCGACTGTAACTGGAGGAATGTCCGGTGCTGCCGTAAAACCGATAGCATTACGCATGGTTTGGCAAGTTGCTAAAGCAGTAAATATTCCGGTCATAGGATTGGGAGGTATCATGAACTGGAAAGATGCCGTTGAATTTATGCTTGCCGGTGCGTCAGCTATCCAGATTGGTACAGCAAATTTCATAGATCCAGCTGTTACGGTTAAAGTAGCAGAAGGTATAAATAATTACTTGGATAGACATGGATGTAAGTCTGTGAAAGAAATAATAGGTGCACTTGAGGTATAATTGAAAACACATGATAACCCTTCGCATAAATTTTCATGAATAAGTGTTATTTTCCCCTTAACATATACTTATTGAAAGAGTCTTTTTAAATAAAGGAATTATCAAGAAAAAATGCGTATGAGGAAAATTAAATAAAATCCTTGAACAGGTCATAAATAAAAAACGACGGTGAAAACTCAATCCATTTCCACCGTCGTTTTTATTTGCATGTATTTTTACAATCAAGTTATTCTTCTAATAAATCAGGACGAAGTCTTTTCGTACGTTCTAATGATTGCTGCAACTCCCATTCTTTAATTTTGGCTTCGTGTCCGGACAATAGGATATCGGGAACTTTCCAACCATTATAATCGGCTGGTCGTGTATATACCGGTGCTGCCAACAAATTATCCTGAAATGAATCCGAAAGAGCAGACTGTTCATCGGAAATGACTCCGGGAATGATGCGGACAATAGCGTCTGCCATAACTGCCGCTGCCAGTTCACCACCTGTCAATACATAATCTCCTATACTGATTTCTTTCGTAATCAGATGCTCCCTGATACGAAAATCTATTCCTTTAAAATGGCCGCAAAGAATAATCAGGTTCTGAGCCAAAGAAAGAGAATTGGCCATAGGCTGATTAAATTGTTCTCCGTCAGGAGTAGTAAAAATCACCTCGTCATAGTCACGTTCTGCTTTCAAAGCATTGATGCAACGTTCAATAGGTTCGATCTTCATTACCATACCCGCCTCTCCGCCGAAGGGGTAGTCGTCCGTGGTGCGGTGCTTGACGACGATATTTATCTTCAGTATAATCGCGGAGATTATGGATATGAATCTCTGCAAGTCCTTTGTTTTGAGCTCGTTTCATTATCGAACAATTGAAAAAGCCTTCAATCATCTCTGGCAAAACCGTTATAATATCAATACGCATAATCTTTAATTTTTCGCAAAAGTACAAATATTCAAAGAGAAACCTGTATTTTTGCCTTAAACAATCTAAGAATTATGGATATAAAAGAGAAAATAGAAGGATTACGTGCCGAACTTCATCGGCATAACTATAATTACTACGTGTTGAATGCTCCCGAAATATCCGACAAGGAGTTTGACGAGAAGATACGTGAACTTCAGGACTTGGAGCAGGCTCACCCGGAATATAAAGATGAAAATTCGCCTACAATGCGTGTAGGCAGTGATATAAATAAGAATTTTACGCAGGTAGCACATAAATATCCTATGTTATCTTTGGCAAATACTTATTCGGAAGCTGAAGTGACAGATTTTTATGATCGGGTTCGCAAAGCATTGAATGAAGATTTTGAGATTTGCTGTGAGATGAAATACGACGGAACATCCATTTCGTTAACTTACGAAGACGGAAAGTTAGTTCGTGCCGTCACTCGTGGTGACGGAGAAAAAGGTGACGATGTGACAGATAATGTAAAGACAATCCGTTCTATTCCACTTGTATTGCATGGCGATAATTATCCTTCTTCTTTTGAGATTCGTGGAGAGATTCTTATGCCATGGGAAGTGTTCGAGGAGCTGAACCGTGAAAAAGAAGCTCGCGAAGAACCTCTTTTTGCCAATCCAAGAAATGCGGCGTCCGGAACATTGAAACTTCAAAATTCAGCGATTGTAGCTTCTCGTAAGTTGGATGCGTATTTGTATTATTTGTTGGGCGATAATTTGCCTTGCGACGGGCATTATGAGAATCTTCAGGAAGCAGCAAAATGGGGATTTAAGATTTCTGATCTGACACGTAAATACAAAACACTGGAAGAAGTCTTTGAATTTATCAATTATTGGGATGTTGAACGGAAAAATTTACCTGTTGCGACTGATGGTATTGTTTTAAAGGTAAATAGTCTTAGACAGCAAAAGAATCTGGGTTTCACAGCAAAATCTCCCAGGTGGGCAATTGCCTATAAATTTCAAGCGGAACGGGCGCTGACTCGTCTAAATAAAGTTACTTATCAGGTTGGTCGAACGGGAGCAGTCACACCTGTAGCCAATTTAGATCCGGTCCAACTTTCGGGAACTGTCGTGAAACGTGCGTCATTGCACAATGCAGATATTATTGAGGGGCTTGATTTGCACATCGGAGACATGGTATATGTAGAAAAAGGTGGGGAAATCATTCCTAAAATTACCGGAGTGGATAAGGACGCGCGTAGTTTTATGTTAGGTGAAAAGGTCAGATTTATTACTAATTGTCCTGAATGTAATAGCAAATTGGTGAGATATGAAGGTGAAGCTGCCCACTATTGCCCTAATGAAACAGCATGCCCTCCTCAGATTAAGGGTAAAATAGAGCACTTTATTAGTCGGAAAGCCATGAATATTGATGGATTAGGGCCGGAAACAGTGGATATGTTCTATCGATTGGGATTGATTCACAATACGGCTGATTTATATGATCTGTCAGTTGAAAATATTAAAGGACTGGACCGTATGGGTGAGAAATCTGCTGAGAATATCATAACAGGAATTGCTCAAAGTAAAGCCGTTCCTTTTGAACGTGTGATCTTTGCTTTGGGAATTCGTTTTGTGGGTGAAACAGTAGCGAAGAAAATTGCCAAGTCATTTGAGAATATAGATGAATTGCAGCAGGCGGATCTTGAAACATTGATAAGTATCGATGAAATCGGCGAAAAAATAGCTCAAAGTATCCTTTCATATTTTGCTAATGAGTCAAATTGTGAGCTAATTAACAGATTGAAGGCTGCAGGATTACAACTTTATCGTACCGAGGAGGACTTAAGCGAATATACGGATAAACTTGCCGGACAATCTATCGTTATCAGCGGCGTATTTACTCATCATTCGCGTGATGAATATAAAGAGCTCATTGAGAAGAATGGTGGAAAGAACGTGGGAAGCATCTCTGCAAAGACTAGTTTTATACTTGCTGGAGAGAATATGGGACCTGCAAAGCTGGAAAAAGCAAAAAAACTAGGAATAACCATACTAAGCGAGGACGAATTTCTGAAACTTATATCGTAAGATAAGAAAAATATTCGTACTTTTGCGGCTAAATAAATTAGAGATTATAATTAAAACTCATGATACAGACTAAATTGAAAGGAATGGGGGTAGCACTGATTACTCCTTTCAAAGAGGATGAGAGCGTTGACTATGACGCGCTGATACGCATGGTAGACTATCTCTTGCAGAATAATGCGGATTTCTTGTGTGTGCTGGGAACTACGGCCGAAACACCGACTCTTACTGAAGAAGAAAAGAAAACCATAAAAAAAATGGTAATCGACCGCGTTAACGGAAGAATTCCTATTCTGTTGGGGGTAGGTGGTAATAATACTCGCGCCATTGTAGAAACTCTGAAAAACGATGATTTTACAGGAGTTGACGCTATATTGTCTGTTGTGCCATATTATAATAAACCTTCCCAAGAAGGTATTTATCAACATTATAAAGCGATTGCGGAAGCAACGGAACTTCCTATTGTATTGTATAATGTTCCGGGACGTACAGGAGTAAATATGACCGCCGAGACTACTTTGCGCATTGCACGTGACTTCAATAATGTTATTGCCATTAAGGAAGCATCCGGTAATATTACACAAATGGATGATATCATAAAAAATAAACCGGAAAATTTTAATGTTATCTCCGGAGACGATGGTATCACGTTTCCCTTGATTACATTAGGAGCTGTTGGCGTAATTTCAGTAATTGGCAACGCTTTTCCTCGCGAATTCAGTCGTATGACGCGTTTGGCACTACAAGGAGACTTTGCTAATGCACTGACTATTCATCACAAATTTACGGAATTATTTAACCTGTTATTTGTAGACGGGAATCCTGCAGGAGTAAAATCTATGTTGAACGCAATGGGAATGATTGAAAATAAGCTCGTTTGCCATTGGTTCCTACTCGAATTACTACGTTTGAAGCGATACGTAAGGTCTTGAACGAGTTAAATATTAAATGCTAATACAAGGAAAACCGATTCTTGTTGCAGTATATAAATGAATCACCCTTCACTTTAATTCTATCACGATGGATAGAGTAATGTGAAGGGTGATTTTGGATCAACGTAAGAATCTGAGGGATTTTCATTTTATGCATATAATTTAGCGAGTC
>ERZ791624.157-NODE-157-length-49880-cov-4.188741_pt1 | contig 49880 bp, 37 predicted proteins | sample MGYA00510058_ERZ791624 | MGnify/ENA primary metagenome ERZ791624 (study PRJEB30046, sample SAMN00715158) | human gut metagenome | study: EMG produced TPA metagenomics assembly of the A metagenome-wide association study of gut microbiota in type 2...
ACTCCTTAACATTGGTTTTCCACCTCAACGGAGACAGTTGCTCAATGGACTCGCCAACCTCTTTGAGTGTATGGCGATGTTTTATTTCGCCAAAAGGTTGTTGGTTTTCCGCATAATCACAGAGCCACGTACCGACCTTTTTCTGTTGCTTTGTAGGTTCCCATATTCCTACATCACGTTTTTAATGTTGTTGGTTTCAGAGAGAATAAAGAAAGACTACTCCTCTCTGCATTGAAATAGATAACCAGTTAAGAGGCAGACCAAGGCATAAGGCTTTAAAGTCTCCTTCCTTTTTTATTTTTTACCAACCATGTGTATGCGTTTTGCCCATATATCGGCTAACTTTGCAAAAAGTTTATACTAAACGATATGGCACATAAGAAAATAATTATCAGAAACGACCAAGGCGTTGAAGTGAATGCTAATGCCCCGATTATTGTGTCGGCAAGTCGCTCTACCGACATTCCTGCTTTTTATGCTGATTGGTTTTTTAATCGCCTAAACAAAGGCTATGCAATATGGCAAAATCCATTTAATGGAAAGGATAGTTATGTTTCGTTTGCACAAACACGCTTTGTGGTATTTTGGTCTAAAAACCCAAAACCGCTTATTCCGCATTTACCTATACTGAAAGAAAAAGGCATTGGCTTCTATATTCAATATACTCTCAACGATTACGACTCTGAGCAATTAGAGCCAGGCGTTCCTCCGCTCACTGAAAGGATTGAAATATTCAAGAGAATTGTTGACAAGCATGGACTTGGAAGCGTTGTTTGGCGTTTTGACCCGCTAATTCTCACCGATAAGATTACACTGGAATTGCTTTTGCAAAAAATAGCGACCATTGCTAAGCAATTAAACGGCTACACGGAAAAATTGGTGTTCAGTTTTGCTGATATTTCCTCTTATCGCAGTGTGGCAAGGAATCTCAGTGCAACAGGTATAAATTATAATGAGTGGGACACTGAAACAATGTTGACATTTGCACGCAATCTCTCCAATATGCAACTACCTCTTCAGATTAGCACTTGTGCTGAAAATATTAATTTAGAGAAGTTTGGCATTCAGCATAATCAATGCATCGACCCCGAACTTATAGCACGCCGTTCAACCCATAATGCCGAATTGCAATCTTTTTTGCAAAATGCCAAGCCTGATAGCGGCCAACGAAAACTGTGTGGCTGTATCCTCGCTAAAGATATTGGCGCTTACAACACTTGCCCACACCTTTGCAAATACTGCTACGCAAACTATTCACCGCAAAATGTGATTAATAATTTTAGTAAACATAAAAATAATTCGGAATCATTAATATAAAAACCGTTTCGGCAATACTATAATAATTTCTTTACAAAAAAGCGGAGTGCGTCTATGTTATGAACGGCAAAATCATCTCTCAAGCCGAGGCAGAAAAAATACCGGCATCTAAAATTGCTTCAATCACTGTTATTAAAAACAAAAAAAGACCCAGACTACATAAAATTCGCAGCCGATGCTATAAAATATGCAAATATCGACCCAACAAGCATAATTAAAATAACAATAAAATAATCCGATAAAATAAAGCAAACAGGATTGTGTCAAAATGAAAATTTTGATGCAACCCTCATTTTTGTTTTCCAAGCAAGGTGTATGTTTTCTACTAATAAGCCTGCGAAATAAAGGCTCAGGATTTAGAGTTGTTAGAATAATTCTGAATGACTACCGAGACGAACGAGTTTGATTACATTTTCTTCTTCATCTAACCAAATTAGTAGCAAATCACTTTCAACATGGCATTCCATAAATCCAGAATAATTGCCTGTCAATTTATGAGGTTTATAAATTTCCGGAATGACTCCAGTTTCTTTAAGAAAAGTAAGAACAATTTTTAGGTGTTCAATCTTTTTTGGATTGTTTTTAATGCGTTTCAGGTCTTTCCTAAACTGACCTGTCATTCTAAGTTCGTACATACACTTACAAAGAAGCAATTACATATTCCAAATTGTCAACATCTAAAGTTTCCAAGTTCCGATTTTCTCGGGCCTCCTTCATTGCCGCCAAAGTTAATTTGTTTGGATTATTAGACACTGCATCCATCAAAACACTTTCTACATAGTTGTTCAAACTGCGATTTTCTCTATTCGCAGCCTCCCTTAATTTATCAAGCAAACTTGTGCTTAGTCTAAAAGCAGTTTGTTTTCTTTCGATTACGCTCGCCATAGTTGTATATTTTATTACAGATGTAGTACAAATGTATAACACTTATATCACATAAACAAATTTAAACTTAAAAAAGTTTTCTGTTATCGAGTATTTAGACCCAACATCTTGCAGTTATTTAGCATTCTGATTCATAGCACCTCCTCCACAAAAAAGGGAAACAACTTTATTACGTTTACACTTGGATAAATGTAATTTAAAAATTACATTTGCAAATATATATCAATCATTTAGTCTCCAACCACTATGAAACAAACTGGCAAAACCTTCAGGCTGCTGGCTATCGCTCTGGCTACTTGCTTTACGCAATATATCTCTGCCCAAAATGGCACTTGGCACGGAAATCTCGAAGTTGGAGGCAACTCCTTAACATTGGTTTTCCACCTCAACGGAGACAGTTGCTCAATGGACTCGCCCGACCAAAACGCTAAATGGATTAAAGTCATTCGCAGTAAATCTATGGCACCGTTTGTTTCTTTGGAAGTACCGTCAATCGGTGCATCGTTCAAAGGTGCGTATATGGGTAAGCAGATTGCCGGGACATTCACCCAGCAAGGCTATGAATTTCCTCTCACTCTCAAACATGGAGAATTAAAAATGAACAGACCACAAACGCCTAAAGGCCCTTTCCCATACTCATGCGAGGAAGTTTCATTTACCAACGAAGGGATAACCCTCAACGGCACACTTTCTCTGCCAGAAGGCTATACCAAAGACACGCCCGTATTCCTTATGGTTACCGGTAGCGGACTTCAAAATCGTGATGAGGAATTATTTGAGCATAAGCCTTTTGCCGTTATTGCAGACTTGCTCGCACGCAACGGCATTGCAACTCTAAGATATGACGACCGCGGCTACGGCAGCAAAACAGCCAATATAATGATGACAACAACCCAAACTGCAAAAAGCGACGCTCAGGCAGGCATAGATTTGCTCCGCAAACGCTTTAGCAAAGTTGGTATCATCGGTCACAGCGAGGGCGGCACTATCGCAATGATGCTCGCAGCAGAGCAGGAAATAGATATGGCAATCAGCCTTGCAGGAATGGCAATATCTGGCAAAGAAACGCTTTTGGAGCAGAACGAAAACGCACTAAAACAAATGGGATATAGCACCGAGCTTATTAATGAATTCAAGAAGGTCCTCGGCAACATCTTTGACCAAATTATAGCAGACAAGGACCCTAAAATCCCAGAAACAACTCTTCCGCAAGAACTGGTGGCAAATCTCAAACACACTCTTCCGGCATTAAAGACACCATATATGAAGGAACTTCTCAAAGTTGATGTATCTGCCGACTTGCCAAAAATCAAATGCCCTTTACTCGCAATTAACGGTACAAAGGACGTTCAGGTTAACTGTCAGAAGAACCTTTCAATCATTGAAAACGGCATTAAGTCACCAAAGACGTGCATTCAGTCTTTTGAAGGACTTAATCACCTCTTTCAGCACTGCAAAACCGGTGCCGTTACAGAATATAAAGAAATTGAAGAGACCATTTCAGAAGAAGTACTCAACAAAATCCTCCAATGGATTAAAAGCCTATAACACTAAAAACAAAGAAAACCTTGTTTTTGCCACAAAACAACACTGTACTGAACAAAAAAGCGTATTTTTTATTCAGTACAGTGATTGTATTGGATAAATTCCGAAAAATTCAGTTCTTCTATCAGTTACGAAACGCCATATACACATGGTAAACCAGCAAGCCTATCGCGGCAATACCTACCAGCACGGGGGCTAGAATTGTTATTGCTGATTGAAATGTTACTGCAGAGATATCAAACTCCATTATAGCAGACTTACACAGCATCGGCCACACGGCAAGGGCTATAATTATTGCTACGACACTTACCGAACGAATAATCCACTGATAGGGATTATCCCTTTCAGGTAAGCGGTTAAGCACCTTCTTGACAAACCACGGGTTGACTGGCGCTTCCTTCTTTTCCGCCGTTAAAAACTCGCGGAATTTATTATCATCTAAATTATTCTTCATAGTTTTAACTTATAAACTTTGCCATTTTGTCTTTTGCCCTTGAAAGGTGCGATTTTACCGTTCCCTCTGGCATTGCCATTATCTTTGAAATCTCTTTAATAGGCTTATCTTCCATAAAGTAAAGAACCACTGCCGACCGCTCGCACTCATTAAGAATTTTCAAAGCCTCAGAAATATCAAGTTGAGCATCTACCGAATGCTCGAATGTTACCAACCCTACAGATTCCGCAACCTCCTCGGTCTGCTTTTGCATCCGGTAATAGGAATAGAATTCGTTATATGCAATCCTGTAAAGCCACGTTCTGAACCGCGACATCATTCGGAATCTGCGAATTGAGGTATATGCTTTGATGAAAGTCTCCTGCGACAAGTCATCGGAAAGGGCGGCATCGCCAGTAAGATTCATAAAGAACCGCCGTATTTCCGACTGGTACTCGCAGACCAGAACCCCGAATGCGTCACGGCTATCTGCCATGACGCACCTGGTAATCAAGTTTAATTCATCAAATTTGCTCAACATCGTTACTGTTGCTCTTATTTACCTCTTCATTATTTATTTGTTGATATACTTGATTATCTTCATTCGCCTTTTCTTTTTTCTTCTCAAGAATTGCAACAATAAGGTAACCAACGCCGATTAGCCATATCATTGACACAAGAAGTGCAACCTCAAGGCTACCCACATACAAAAAGAATGCCATTAATGCCAAACCAACTGCAATCAGCGTTACCGGCGTTTTGAATCCGCTTTTACTCTTGTTCTTGTTGTCAAGGCTGCTAAAGAAATCCTTCGGCAAATCAATTCCATTTTCTATCGCCTTCTCAACAATCTGGTATTTCATCTTCTTATTCCTTGAATCAAATTTGAAGATAAGCCATAGAATCAAGCAAACAGCAACAAAAGGAACTGTTACTCCTAATATCACAGCAAACAATCCAATTGTGTTTTCACTAACTCCTTCGTTCTCTTGCGATGCAAGCAATCTCTGATGATCCATTCTTGCCTTTTCTACTTCTGCCCAATCCTTGCTAAGCACTTCTATTGAGTCTGCTTTTACAACAACCCCACTCTCTTGGGTATTTACCGGAACTTTTGTTGTCTCTGCCGCTGAGATGCTAAAAGCACCAACAAGGGCAACCATCAATGCAATAACTAAATTTTTCATTTTTCTTTGTTTTCTTCGTTAGTAATTTTGTTTGTTTCTATGCATTAGATGCACCAACAGAACAAAAGGTTGCAGAAAATGAAATATTTTTTGATATAAAAACGCTATACAGTTGGTAATGAAGAATTTATAAGATATATTTTTCCATAGGAACGAGTAAAGGAAGTATATAGCCAACGGTAGAAGTCAAGATTGGCGAACGCATCATCAGGAATATAACTCATATCAACAAACACGTTTTTCCACTGTCCGCCCTGAGCTTTATGGCAAGTAACCGAATAGCCAAATTTCACCTGCAACGCATTAAAAAAAACGTCTTCCTTTATTTTCTTATACCGCTCGCCTTTACGGGGAATATCCATATAATCAGCCTGAACACTCTGGAATAGCCTTTCATTCTGGTCTCGGCTCAATGCCGGAGCCTCGGAATAGAGTGCATCAAGAATTATCTTAACGTCAAACTCACGCTTGTAGTCAGGGAACTCAAGGGTTGCATCGGCAAACCTAAAGCCGTGAATCTTGTCAACAAAACCAAGACTGCGGACAATAGCCATATCACCATTGGCAATAAAATCCATCTGGTCATCTTTTTCATCAGTCCAAAAATAATTGTTTTTGGCAACAAGAAGCATATCACCAACATCAAGTTCCGACTCCATATCGAGAACCCTTGCACGAACACCACGGTTAAACATCACCGCACTCTTGTTTGAGCGGGTAACAATGATAGTTTCTTCAATTCCGTCACATCGGTAGCAATCATCAATCAAGTCGGTCAGAAATTCACCTGTAACGACCTCAACATCCCTATAATGCGAAGTATAAATCATAGGAGCCTCAAGATTTCCCGAAGAAATTATTTTCCGCACTTCCGTAGCGTTTTTTAAGATACCCGAATCGTGTTGCTGGCGGGCAACCTCTGTTAGTGAATAGCAATATACAGTCAAGCCATAGCCGTGAAGGTATTCCGGGGAAAGGGCAGGACTGTCGGTATATCCAACAGGAGGCAACTGCGCAACATCACCGAGAAAGATAAGGTGGCAATTCTCACCTCCATAGACGTATGTTATAAGATCATCAAGCAACCGCCCTGTACCGAAGACAACATTCTCTCCTGATGTATTAGAAACCATTGAGGCCTCATCAACAATGAAATAAGTGTCCTTATAGTTGTTTTTCTTCAAACTGAACGACATAGCCTGCGGATCAAACTTCCGGCTTTGATAGATATGGTGATGAATAGTATATGCTGCGTGACCTGAATAAGCAGAAAATACTTTTGCAGCACGCCCCGTTGGAGCAAGCAAAACAGAGCGTATGCCTAATTCCGTCAACGCTTTTACCAATGCACCGGCAATAGTTGTCTTTCCTGTACCGGCATATCCGTTAAGAACAAAAAGCGACTTCTCCGCATTATCAGCAACAAATTTTCCGAATGCGGCTATCAATTCCATTTGTCCCTCATTAGGGTTATACGGCAATTGGCTAAGTATCTCTTCCGCTACAGCAGTAGCAACGCTATTTTCTCCCATTATAACAATTCGACACACAAATTTAATGAAAATAGACCGATTTTTATTATTTTTGCAATACAAAAGCATTACAACAATGGATAAAGTCGAAAATAAATCAACAATAGAAATACTTCATCCTGAAGTTTGGTCTCTCGCCGTCAAAATTTCCGACAGCGGTGTTGACTACACCATTCACAGCAGGATGGAAGATAATTCGTTGATATACGGCAATATCCCATTTACCGACAAGCAGACTCCGGCAATAAAGCAAATAGAGTCTGCAATCTATGATAACAGGTTCTTCCTTTATCAATACGAAAGAACTGACTTTATCATTGAATCAAACCATTTCGTATTCGTTCCTGATGAGTTCTCTGAAGGTAGCGTTGAGAAATGCGAGAACTATTACCGCTATTTATATCCTAACGACAGCGATATTATCGCCGTTGACCGTCTGCCGGAGGTAGGAGCAAGTATTGCTTATGCCATCCATTCCGAAACGGATTCCTTTTTACGCCGCACCTTCGACAATCCGCCGATGATGCACGCTCTGACACCTATGATTAAATTTTTCAGACAAAAGGATATATACGGAGCAGAGCACAAGATGTACGCTTTCTTGGGCAGCGACACCGTTGAGATTGTGTCGCTAAAAGGAAAGAAACTCATCTATGCAAACATTTTTAAGTTCAACAGCGAAACGGATGCCCTTTACTATATCCTCAACGCGTGGAAAACAATAGGACTTTCTGACAACGATGAACTGCAACTTCTCGGCAACAAGGAGTTGAAGAAAAGTCTGCTAAACCAGTTGAGAAATTACATAACATCCGTTACACAAACCATCTTCCCGGCGCAGTTGCTCAAATTAGGCAAAAACGCCATGAGCGCGCCATTAGACCTAATAGTACTGCCAATATGCGAATAATCAGAGGTAAATATGGGAAACGCCGTTTCGACGTTCCAAAAAACATTACTGCAAGACCAACAACGGATTTTGCAAGAGAAAACATCTTCAATGTCATTGAAAATACAATAGACCTTGAAGGAATAACCGCCCTGGACCTGTTCGCCGGCACAGGGGCAATTACTTTCGAACTGCTCTCCCGCGGTGCGGAATCGGTAACTTCTGTAGAAAAGGCATTTACTCAGTATAATTTCATCAAGAAAGTTGCAGCCGAATTGGGAGAAAAGAACTTGACGCTGATAAAAGGCGACGTTTTCAAGTTTATCGCCACTTGCGGAAAAAAATTTGATTTTATCTTCGCCGACCCTCCCTACGACTTGCCACGCTTTGGCGAAATCCCGCAATTGATTCTCGATTCTGATATGATTGCCGAGGGCGGAACCTTCATCATTGAGCATTCCAAAGCATACGATTTCAGCAATCTGCCAGGTTTTACTGACCACAGAACATACGGTAGCGTTAACTTCACGATATTTACAAAAGAATAAGCATAAAAAGAAGCGGAGCAGTAGGATTAACCTTTATTGCTCCGCTTGTTTTTATACTATTTTTTCCGCGATATGCTTTTGCGTATTTTCCTTAAAACGAGCCTTTCAAAAAGTCCATCAAACGCTACCGACATCCCATGGTATTTTTTTGCCGTGACAAAATTTGAGGTATAGTCAGCAACTTTTCTGGGTAAAAAGTGATATTTCTTTCGCGATTTAAGGTAGTATTTCTGCTCATCTGTCATCCAACTGCCTGCAAAATGATGAATAGTAACAGTATTCTCCGTTAAATATATCTTACCATCCAAATACGATTTTGGGCAGAAATAATCTTTTGGATACATCGTTATAAGTCCAGGAAAATCCTGATAGGTATTGTTACGAACCAAGCCATGAGTTATCATATAACTTGTTATTACCATAACGTTTGTAGTCGTATCTAAAGTACCGTCAGGATTAATAAAATGCCTTCCAATATAATATTCTAAATTTTCCTTAGCCCATTTACCGCCTTTTTCACTCGCCATTATGCCTGTCGGAACATCCTTAATATTCTCAAATCCTGAAAAAGCATTATGATTGAGGAAACCATCTAAGGACTTCAAAACCTCAACATCGGTATCCATATAGATACCACCCTCGTTATAAAGGGCATAAAGTCTTACAACGTCGGTAACAAAAGCGAATTTTCTGTTCTCATAGGCTTCTTTGGTATATGGAAACATGCTTAAATCAAAATTCTGCTCGTTCCACTCCTTTATTTCATAGTCAGGGCAATGCTTTTTCCAGGTCTCTATGCACTCACGAGCCTGCTGCGGTAACGGATTACCTCCAAACCAACAGTAATGTATAATTTTTGGTATCATTAATAGCAAGATTATTTATTTGTTATACTAAAATAAAGCGTATAATAAAATAAGCATACAAAATTAGACATAAATTGTGATTTATTTTTAATTTTGTAAAGATATTAATCCAATTAACAATTACTATGAAGAAAATTTTTTTGTCTTTGTTTGCCGCAGGGGCTACTCTGCTTTCTGCCAATGCAAACGAATGGGTAAGAATCAATCAATTAGGCTATCTGCCCTCATCTGTAAAAGTAGCAGTTATGATGAGCGAAGACAATGCCCAAATCAAAGAATTTGAACTGGTTGACTCAAAAACTAAAAAAACCGTTGCCCGCCTTAAATCTGTTACCCCGACTGGAAAATACGGAAAAATGGAATCAACTTATCGTCTTGACTTTAGCGGGTTTGAAAAACCTGGTGAATACTATATTAAAGCCGGTAAGGCTGTTTCACCAACTTTTCCAATAAATACATCCGTCTATGACGGTACTGCTGATTTTGTACTGAACTATATGCGTCAGCAACGTTGTGGCTATAATCCTTTCCTAAAAGCAAACTGCCACCAGCATGACGCTTTTATAGAATACCACCCTACAAAAACAGGTCAGAAACTTGACGTTCGCGGAGGTTGGCACGATGCCGGCGACTATCTGCAATACACAACGACATCAGCGAATGCTATGTACCAGATGATGCTTGCATACGAAGCAAACCCGGAATCTTTCGGAGATGCTTACGATGCTATGGGCAATAAGGGAGCCATTGGCATTCCTGACATCATTGATGAAATAAAATGGGGTCTTGACTGGCTTGACAGAATGAACCCGGCCCCTGGTGAACTCTACAACCAAATCGCCGACGACCGCGACCACGCATCTTTCCGCCTTCCCACTCAAGACAAGGTTGACTATGGCTACGGTCCTGGCACCGGCCGCCCTGTCTATTTCTGCAGCGGAGAGCCTCAGCAACGCGGAAAATTCATGAACGCAACAAAAGGCGTTGCAAGCACGGCTGGTAAATTCGCATCCTGCTTTGCTCTCGGCTCTAAAATTCTTGCAGATTTCTACCCGGAATTTGCAGAAAAGATTGGCAATAAGGCTGACGCGGCGTTCCAGGCTGGCGTAGATAAGCCTGGTGTTTGCCAAACCGCTTCTGTTGCTTCAAATTACATCTATGAGGAAGTTAACTGGGTGGATGATATGGAATTGGGTGCCGTTGAACTCTACCGCAAAACAGGTGACAAGAAATATCTTACTGCAGCCGTTGAATATGGCCGCCAAGAACCTATAACTCCGTGGATGGGTGCCGACAGTGCAAAGCACTACCAATGGTATCCGTTTATGAATGTCGGACACTATCGACTTGCCAAGAACGCAGACAAGCGACTCGGCAAAGAATTTGCCCGCAATCTAAAAAGCGGCATAGCAAGAACTTACGAAAAGGCTCAATCTAATCCTTTCTTATTCGGCATTCCTACAATATGGTGCTCAAACAACCTTACAACAGCAATGGTTACCCAATGTATGCTATACCGCGAGGCTACCGGCGACAAGACATACATAGAAATGGAAGCAGCTCTCCGCGACTGGCTATTCGGCTGCAACCCATGGGGTACAAGTATGGTAGTAGAACTTCCAGAAGGTGGCGACTACCCTATCCAACCGCACTCTGCATACGTTTCTGAGCGTGCTGGAAATGCAACTGGAGGACTTGTTGACGGTCCTGTTTATTCAAGCATCTTCAACGGTCTCGTTGGCGTAAACCTAAACGGTCTGCCTTGGCTGAAGGGGGAAACATATAGCGACGTTCAACCTGACGATATGGTTTACCACGACGCTATCGGAGATTACTCAACAAACGAGCCTACAATGGACGGAACTGCAAGCATGACCTACTTCCTTTCAGCATTGCAGAAAGAAGGGATGAAGCAGGCTAAGAAATAACAGAACCACTATCGTTCTAACACACTGCGAGGTGCCCTATAAATGAGGGCACCTCGCTTCCTTAATCGAAACTTCAATTTACAATATTACTGATAAGAACATTATATTATTTCTGCATAGAGGCTATCATTGCTGCTATGATTTGACCTTGTGCAATGCTTTCTTTAGTTACAATTCCTAATGCTTCATTCGATTGGTCCATCAGTTTTTGAGCCTTCTTTAGATTCTTTGCACCTTTCATTGGATTTTTCTTCGCTTCTTGACTTAAAGTCTTAATACCTTCTGCTGCCTTAGGAGCCAACTCTCCGGCTTCCTTAACTGCCTTGCCTTCTGCAACGATTGACTCTGATAATGCCTGACATTCTGCCAAGTTACCATTACCTGACTGTACACTTTCATACATGGCCTTCAGTTTTTCGCTGTTGCTTTGTGCCAATTCAGCAGAAACTTTTGTTGCAAGAGCAAAATTGTCAATATCTGCATTCCCACATGATTTGTCAAGGTCTTTGATTAGTTCTACCAACTTACCTACTCTCTCAATACTCGCTTGAATTTCTTCATTTGTCTGCGCAAATCCCACTGCCATAATCATCATGGCTAACATTGTTAAAAATAACCGTTTCATAATTTAAATGTTTAATTTTATTGGATTTAAAATAATATCGCAAATATAAACTATTTTATCACAAACTTCTACCCCCCCCCATTTTACATAATTTTAACATTTTACAAATAAAAAAGGCTCCCGAAATGGAAGCCTTTTCTATAAATCTTTTCAATAGATTACTTTGCAGAATCTGGTGTTGCAACAGGAGTTGCAGCAGGAGCCGCCTCTGTATTGAACGGAGCAGCCTGTTGCTCTGTTGGAGTTGTTTGAACTCTTGAACCTGAAGTAACGATAGATGGTGTAAAGAATGAAGACAAGATGCTAAGAACGCAGATAACGACAGCAAGCACCCATGTTGCCTTCTCAATGAAACTTGTTGTTTTGCGGACACCACCGATTTGGTTGTAGCCTGCAAAGTTGGAAGCCAAGCCTCCTCCTTTTGATTTCTGTATTAGGACGATGCCGATCATCAATACTGCGGCAATCAATATCAGAATAACTAATGCTGTGAACATATTACTAATTTTTTTGTTTATATTTCTCGTTAACAATGAGTTTCTTAAGGAAACGCATTTGGTCTGCAAAGTAAATACTTTTTTCTGGAAAATTCAAACTTAACGACATAATTATTTCCAAAGCCTTCTCGTAACGGTGCTGACGGATATATATTTTTGCCAAACTCTCGGTTAATAACGAAGAATCGGCATTATCTCCGGCAACTTTTGGCGATGTGGCTTCTGTAACCTCATACGGAACCACCTCTTCCCTACCCTCTGTTGGGAAGCGGCCACTCTGCTTTTTACTCTTGGCTATAAACTTATTTATACGCAAGTCTTTTTCGCTCATATTTGCAGCATCGAGTTCCCCTTCTGCTGGAGCACTTCCCTCCTCTTCCTTTGCAAGTAGTTGGGCATAATCTGGTACTGGGTTGAAAATCAATTGTTCAAGGGCTTTTATCTCGTTCTCATCATCATTGCCAAAGGTGTCAAGGAAATGTGAGATTGTATCCATTGTACTTTCTGCCCCCTTCTCTTCTTCAGGATAAAAGTCAGCGAATTTGTCGGCATCCTTTCCTATATGATTGAATAATTCTTCCCTATCAGGAATAGACGTTGCAGCAAGTGCGGTAACCTTTTCTCGTTCCTCTTGACTGAGACCGCAATCTTCTTTCAGCAATGCAACCGCAACAGGCGTAAAATATGGATATTCGCCAACAATAGCCATTGCCTCCTCTTTCTGCAACGGCATATTGCCAGTCAAAGCCTCGTCAATATGTTGTACTCTATTATTCATTTTACCAGTTACCCGCTGTTGCATTAAAAATCAAAAGTACTAACTCGTCACTAATCTGCGAACAAAGTTCATCCTGAACGCTGGTAAGCATCTCGTTAGCATCAAAATCACGAAACGCCGAAAATGTCTGGTCTATAGTATTTCTCGGCTCCTTATTGTCAACGTATTTCACTCTTACAGTAATCGTAAGCCTTGTCTTTGTTGCAAATGCGTCTTCTCCAACCGCTTGCGGAGAAAGGCTATACCCTGTTATTTCGCCTTCAACTGCAAGGTCAGAATTTGAACTGTCGGTAATTTTCAAGCGCGTCTGCTTTGTATAGGTGTCAATAAGTTTGTTCTCAAAAAGAGGTTGCAACGGCGCATACACCATCGCCGCACGGATAGGAAATTCGCCTACTCGTATAGTCTTGTAAACATTATAGTCTATTGCAGCACCATTAAGCGTGTAGCGCGGTATGCATGACGACACGCCTACAAGAAGGACTAAAATGGTCAGCACACGGCCAATATAAATGCCAATTTTACTATTCCAAACCATATTCCTTAATTTTTCTATATAGTGTACGCTCTGAAATCTGCAATTCATCAGCAGTCTTCTTTCTCTTGCCACTGTTTCGCTCCAAAGCACGCTTTATTGACTCCTTTTCCGTATCCTCAAGCGACATAGTTGTATAAGTAGCATCTTCAACTTCATGACCGTCAAAGTCATCCTGCCGGCTGATGATATGGTGATGGTCTTCAAATTTGAAGTCATTGTGATGAACCCCTGACTGTTTATTAAAAAGTACTGGAACAGATGAACGCTCATTAACAGGTTCATCACTACCATACACCTTATCTTTCAGAGCCTCAATTTCTTTGTTCAACTTAAAGATTAATTGCAGGAGCATATCTCGTTCCTGCTCATACGTTGGAGAATTGCTTGATGAAGAATTAGTAACGACAGGTGTAAAATCCTTTCCATAAACAGGCAAATAAGGACGTACAGCCTCCGCATCAAGAGTTCTGCCGGCTTCAAAAAGGTTTATCTGCTCAATAACGTTTTTCAACTGGCGGACGTTGCCAGGCCAACTGTAGTTCTTCAGTTCAGCCTTAGCGGAATCGTCGAAAGTAACGCCATCCGTCCTATAGCGGTTGGCAAAATCGCTTGAAAACTTACGGGTAAGCAGCAATATGTCATCTCCCCTCTTTCTCAATGGAGGAACAGTGATAGGAATCGTTGACAGTCTGTGGAAAAGATCTTCTCGAAAACGCCTTTCCTCAACCGCCTTGCGGAGGTCCACATTCGTAGCTGCGATTATACGCACGTCAGATTTCTGAACCACAGAAGAACCGACTTTGATATATTCTCCATTTTCAAGGATACGCAAAAGCCTTGCCTGAGTTGGCATTGGCAATTCAGCAACCTCATCAAGGAAAATAGTTCCGCCATTAGCCTCCTCAAAGTATCCCTTTCGAGCTGCAATAGCACCAGTAAAAGCACCTTTCTCGTGGCCAAAGAGTTCAGAATCAATAGTTCCCTCAGGGATGGCACCACAGTTAACGGCTATATACTTTTTATGTTTGCGAGCACTATTCTCGTGGATTATCTTTGGAAAAAATTCCTTACCGGCACCACTCTCACCAATGATGAGCACCGACAAATCGACGTGGGCTGCGAGTAGCGCCCTACGGATAGCGTCATTTAGCGGCTCCGAATTACCGATAATTCCAAACCGCTGCTTTGCTCCTAATATTTCCTGTGAATTTTCTGTTGCCATAATATACACTTAGAGTACAAAGATAATACAAACCGAGGGGAGAAAAAACAAGTTCACTTGATTTTTTATCCCGAGGTGCAGTTTATCTTATATAAAGATAGTGCAAACCAAGAGCAATGACAAATGAAAACGGAGTTTTTAATTGTCATTGCAGAACCGCCATCTATAAATACTATTTCATACAGCATCTACTATCCCCCTTATAAACCCTATAGATCATATATTCCCATAAAAAAAGGCTGCGAAATTCGCAGCCTTTTTAGTATTGTCTAATTTTGATTATAGGTTTGCAACATTGTAGTTAGCAAATTCCTTATCATTAGCAGCCTTAGCCTTTAGAGTAGAGTCCAATTGAGCAGCCTTGCGAAGGTTAGCGTAAACGCCTTGTTCGTTGCTTGTTCTTGCTGCCACAACTGCCATCATATAGTATGTAGTAGCGTTAGGATTTTTAACTGCGTTCAAAGTTGCTTGAGCCTTGCTGTAGTCGTTAACGAGGATTTGAGCAAGAGCAGCATTATTAGTCTTTGTATCGCCAAATGCCTTAACTGCAGTTTGGTAGTCACCTTGCTTCAAGTAGTAAACACCCATAGCATCGTTCAAACCTTCAGCACCAGCAGCGCTACCGAATGCTTCGCGTGCACCTTCATAATCTTTGTTAACCAACTTAACAAGACCAAGGTTCATCTTTGCTTCATTGCTGTCAGAAGAAAGTTGTGCAGCCTTTTCGAAGTTAGCCTTTGCAGCATCGTAGTCACCGTCAACGAATTGAGCCTTACCAAGGTTATTGTAAGTGCGGTAGTCGTTAGGATAAAGTTCAACTGCTGTGTTATAGATAGCAAGTTTTTCTTCGTTCTTGTCTGTCAATGTTGCGCAATAAAGGATTTCATCAACAGAAAGTTGCTTAGCGTCTTCCTTATATTGAGCCATGATTTCTTCGTCGCTGCGACCGATTGTGTTGATAGAAGCAGTGATGCGAGAGTAACGAAGTTGTGGAAGGATTTCTTCTTTCAATTGGTCAAAGATAGAAGAAAGGTTACGGATTTCTTGTTCACGTTGCTCTGGGTCTTTATACATTGACAAAACGCTCAAGATAAGGTCTTTATCTTGGATATTGCTTTGAGAAACGAGTTTTTGGAAGCCTTCCCAATCTTGTGGAGTGAATTCTGAAGTAAGTTTGCCATAGTTGCTGATTTCTTCTTTCTTCAAGTTTTTCTCCATATATTTCAATGTAGATTTTTCACGCTTTTCTGAAAGTTTTGTATTGAATTCAACTCCACCTTCTGGAGAAGCGAAAGAAGAAATGTGGATACCTTCGATTTCCTTATTTTCTGCACCGCTTGCGTTCTTAACAGTTTCGTTAAGACCCTTAACACCACCATCACGTTTCAATTCCTTAGAGCGGATATCTGCTTGATTGATAAGGAACATGATGTCTGCATCAACTTTATCATTGATGATGCGTTGGTATTTGTCGTGTGCAGTTGCAGGATCAACAGCACCTGCGTCAGCCAAAGTAACTGTTGCGTTTATGCCTTCACCAACTTTTACGCGTGGAAGAACGTATGACTTCTTACCTTGAATAACATTAAAGTTGAGGTAAAGGTCACTCTTCGCCATATCCGGTTGATATACCCAGTTAGCAGGGATTGTAACTGTACCACCATTATCGTAGTTAATAACAGGATTGTTTCCTTTTACCTTTTCACCTTGGAATGTGTATGCCTTTGATGCTACTGAGTCATTACCAAATACCAAGTACGGTGTTACTGTAACCTGAGCATTCTTCTTGAAGAATTTTTGTGGTACATTTGCTGTGATAGTTGCAGGAACTTTTGAATCGCCTACAACTGTCAACGGTGTTGGATTTGTTGTAAAGTACTCAGAAGCGAACGGTTTCATCTTCTTGTTACAACCAGTCAATGCAACAGCAGCACCAACCAGTAAATACATGCCTAACTTTTTGTTCATAATATTAATATTTAATAGTAAATAATTTTTTCAAAATGGTTTTGTTTCTTTGTAAACTTCCGCATTGCTTTCATTTGCTTTGTGGGTACAGTTTATCGGTTACAAAGATACAGCAATATTGAATAAATACAAACGTATTTCGATTTTTATATCTTAAATAATCTGAAAGTCGTTTATAGTCTGTTTACTTGACTATTATTTATCACTGGAATTGCCCTATTTAGGCTTATAAATATCATTTATGTTTGTGTTTTTCATAATTTAACAAAGATATTTACCACTAATTGCCATATTTCTTTAATTTTGTAGTAAATCGTTGTTGTATTAAGCAATTGCGTTAAAATTTTTTCGCTATGGAAATCACTCTACCTAAAAGGCTGAATGGCTCTCCATTCACTATTAACGAAAACAAGCGACTCGTTACTGTTGTCGGTGCCAACGGCAGCGGTAAAACAAGATTTGTCAACCAAATGGTTGCCGAGGCTGGCGAAAGGGCCTTCAGGCTATCTGTAATTGATGCCCTATACCCAACCAAAAGCGACAATACCGTAAATTCCGTATCAAAACAATATTTGCAAACAGTCACCAATTCTCCACTGGTTAGAGCAAATGCCGACACCGAGTTTGACATGCTGCTATGCCTGCTTGCTTTCGACGAAATGGCTGATTTGCTTTCTTTCAAACTGGAAAACGCAAATACTGAAGATGCCAAGCAAAAGCAATTGCCTGTAACTAAGATTGACATACTAATTAAATTATGGACAACAATCTTTCCTAAAAGTACTATTCTCCGCAGCCATGGCTTGATAAAAATCCAGAATGACGTTAACAGGGACCCTTTTAACCCTTTCAAGATGTCTCACGGAGAAAAGGCGGTCTTCTATTATATTGGTGCAAGCCTTTACGCTCCTAAGAACAGCGTTATCTTTGTTGATTCTCCTACTCTTTTTCTTCACCCTTCCATAACCCAAGGGCTATGGAACACTATTGAGGAACTTCGCCCGGACTGTACTTTCGTTTACCAAACTCACGACGTGGAGTTTTCCGCTTCCAGAAGCAATAACCTCACTATTTGGGTACGCCATTTCGACATTGTTAATACCGCATGGGATTATGAAATCATGCAACCTCATGCCGCCCTGTCAGAGCAACTAATTCTCGACATTCTCGGCACACGGAAACCTGTTCTTTTCATCGAAGGCGATGACACTCACAGCATTGACTTCAAACTATATTCACTAATTTTCCCTGACTACACAGTCAAATCGATGGGCAGTTGCAACAAGGTCATTGAAACGGTACGTTCTTTCAATGATATGGCAACCTTCCATCACCTCGATTCCTGGGGAATTGTTGACAGAGACAGGAGAACGCCTGACGAAGTTAAATACCTTCGCAACAAAAAAATCTTAGTGCCAAACGTAGCTGAAATAGAAAATATAATGCTACTCGAAGGTGTTGTAAGAGCCGTTGCTCGCCAGCACAAAAAAGACGAAATGCGTGTATTTGCAAAAGTAAGGAAAGGCGTTATGGACATGTTCCGTAAAGACGTACGCAAACAAGCACTTATGCACACTCGGCATAGGGTCAAAAGAACAATCGAATACATTGTTGACCGGCGATTCCATAACATTAGCGAACTGGAACAACACGTCAGCGGACTCATTGACGACATAAAGCCACGAGCAATTTACGAACAATATTGCCGAGATTTCAACGTTTATTTACAAACAAATGATTATCAGGAAGTACTTCGAGTTTATAACGAAAAGTCAATGCTGATAAATACAGATGTAGCACAAATGTGCGGATTGAAAAATAAAGAAGAATACATTTCTTCTGTTCTTTCCATCCTCCGCAAAAACGGGAAGAACGCTGAAGAAATTAGAAAAACAATAAAAAAAGTTTTCGAGATTTTTGACAATGATTGACATTAATTACATAAGATTAGAAGAAACCGACTCTACAAACAGTTACATCGCATCGCATATTGATTCACTGCAAGATGCTACTGTTGTGTGTGCATTTAGCCAAACAGCCGGCAGAGGTCAAAGAGGAAACTCTTGGGAATCAGAACCCGGTAAGAATATAACAATGAGCATCCTGCTCAAGAATCCCAACATCCTGCCTTCTCACCAGTTTGAAATATCTGAGGCATGTGCTCTTGCTGTTGCTAATGCTCTCGGAAAACACACACAAGGAATAACAATAAAATGGCCTAACGATATTTACTACCACGACTGCAAGATTTGCGGAATCCTTATAGAGCACTCTCTTTCAGGGGGTAAAATCAGCCATACCATTGCGGGTATAGGGTTAAATGTCAACCAGAGACACTTCTTCTCGGATGCGCCAAACCCAATATCCCTTGCAAATATAATTGGGAACGAAACTCCCCTTGATACGATTATTAAAGATATAGCAAACGGCTTTTTCTCTATATACCAGGCTTTGCCTGAAGAATCCGAGAGAATACACAAATTCTTTCTCAAAAATCTTTATAGAACAAACGGTTCATACCCATACCGCACAAACATTGATTCTGTCTCTATTGACAATACGGAAACAATACCTGCAGGAACTGTTTTCAACGCTGAAATAATCGACATTGAGCCAAACGGTACAATAATGCTAAAAACGACCACCGCTATACACGCTTTTGCTTTCAAGGAAATTTCATTTGTTCTTCCGTCTGCAACAGTATAATTTTAAATTAAAAAATCTGGGAAATAAAACAGCCAACAAACTATTTGTTGTAATTTTGCACCGAAAAAATGCCGGATTCCAGCATAACTATTTTAAAGCAGTTAAGAAACTGCCATTGTTTAGGTTTGTAATTTTCATCAAAAAGATTGTTTGGGTATGAGAGAAATGAAGTTGAAGCACTGGCTTCCACTGATAGGACTAACGCTTTCAGCGTTTATATTTAACACATCAGAATTTATTCCTATTGGACTGTTAAGTGACATTGCAAGGGATTTTTCAACAACAGAAGCACATGCCGGAATGCTCATATCGGTATATGCTTGGTTTGTAACAATTCTTTCTATGCCTCTAATGATTTTTGTTTCTAAAATTGAATTAAGGAAACTGCTGATTATTGTAACTTCTGTATTCGTAATCTTCCAGTTAACTTCTGCAATTTCTCAAAGTTATGCAATGCTTATGATTTCCAGAATCGGAGTCGCATGCTCGCACGCGGTATTCTGGTCAATTGTTTCACCAATAGCAGTCAGAATAGTTCCGGAAAAAGCGCGACCTCTTGCCCTGATGATGATTGCTACTGGAACTTCAATTGCAATCATTTTGGGATTGCCGCTTGGACGAATAATAGGATTGACCATTGGATGGCGTACGACTTTCCTTTGCATAGGCATCTTCGCCGCAACTATTGCCATTTACCTTGGCTTTTGCCTTCCTAAAGTTCCAAGCAAAGGCGGTTTTTCATTCAGGCAACTACCTCAACTACTCAAAAACAAACCTCTTGTAAGACTATACATTTTCACTCTTCTTGTCGTTACAGGTTACTACACAGGATACAGTTATATTGAGCCATTCATGGGACAAGTTGCCCATCTTAGCGAAAACATGATAACTACAACACTTATGGTATTCGGCACTATGGGCATAATTGGAAGTTTTGCCTACTCAAGGTACTATCCCAAAAGACCATATCTGTTTATGTGCGTTGCAATACTAATTATTACCACTTGTCTGTCATCTCTGGGCATCGCAGCTTCAATTCCCATTCTCGCAATGGCAATTTGCGGATTCTGGGGCATGGCGGTAAACGGCTTTAACGTTGCTATGCAGCAAGAAGTTATCGACAACTCATCAACTGAAGCAACTGCAGTTGCCATGTCAATTTACTCAGGCATATACAATCTTGGAATTGGTAGCGGAACCTTCCTCGGCGGTGCCGTTTGCACATATCTGTCAATCAGCCACATTGGATACATTGGTGGTACCATTGTTTTTGCAGGACTGCTATTCTGGCTAATAAAAGTTATACGCTCAAGAATTATCGGAATTTAAGTTTCTGAATGATTAGTTGAACGGTTTAGTAGAACTTAATGTCGTGAGCGGCGGACACATTTGCAATGCGTCCCTACAAATGACAGATATTCAAATAATTGAGTAACATCCACTGTAGGGACGCTTTTGTTCAAAGCGTCCGCGATTGCGAAATAAAAAAACAATTATATTTGCGGGATGAAAGCCTGGCGGTTCATCAGTCTGGGGGAACGCCTGAGGAATGCAACACACCTAAAAAACACTCCGAAGGAGCAAAGGGTTTATTGATTGTACTTGGCGAGAGTTGCCTCAAAGTCTTATGGCTGTTAGGTCAATCCCACACTAATTTTCTACTGAGCCTCTTTTTCCACCACAGTTATCTGCATAAACACGAAAAAGGAGCACCCAAACTCAAAGTACTCCCTTTAACGTCCTACGCGTTGATTACCAACCTTAACAGACTTTAATATCCAAGACTAAAAGCAGAATAATCAAACTGCACAGAAGAACTACTATTCTTGGATGTCAATAAATATTGAATGTTATAGATACACTTCTTTGTCCTAAATTCTAAATCTCATTAGCAAATGTAGATAAAAAATTCAACCTTCCAAATAAAAAGGAACCATAAATTATACTAAAACCGATTTATATTTTGTATTTTTGCATACTAAAATATACTAAAGTTGCTGAATATGTGGGATTTTAATAAATTTTTAAGTAATATTTCTTTAACTATAAAGAGTTCAAGTAGAAAAAAAATAACGCCTTTAAAAAGGCAACTACTGATAACATACTACACATATTCTGCCGGAATAATAATTGCCCTTATGGCAAATCTATTCGGATATACGGGTCCACAGGAACTGCCTCCTATTATATTCAACATCGCATACTTGACTATTACAATCATAGTAATTCTTCTATACTCAATAAAAAAAATAAAATTATATCAAGCGTTTGGGTCATTGACTTTAACGACACACTTATTTACATGTAACGAAATGTTTCTTTGCGCCCTAACTCCAAATCCTCACGGAGCGATGCTTATTCTTGGCAATGTCGTAATTCTCGTTGTAAACACCATGTTTGCAATGTTCTTTTACTTAAAGAAATTACCGTTTATTCTTTCTACTTTATCAACTGTCACTTATGTTGGATGCACTATACTGACAAACAACAGCCATTTAAAAGAATTTGCAATTGTCATGATAATAGTCTTCGCTATTGTAGCGGTTCTGGGGAATTTATTGGTTAAAAATGCACACGATTTAAGTTATGAAAACTGGACATTGAAACAGGAAGATGAAACGCTTTATGAAGTGCTAAAAATGGGAAAAGAGCAAATACATGCCTACATCGGACTGGCTAAGCAAAAAAACGAGCATTTGGAAACATCAAAATTATTGGATATTCTTAACGAAAATGCTCGAAACAATATTATAAATAATGTAAAAGAGGCTCTGACAGAAAAAGAAATTGAAAATAAAAACATGGCAGAAATTTTTCCAGAACTGACTCCATCTGAAATAGAAATTAGCAAACTGATAATAAGCGGTAAAAAAATCAGCGAAATTTCCGAAATTCTAAAAAAGACAGAAAGCAACATAACATGCCAGAGAACTAATATAAGGAAAAAACTGGGACTGCAACCGAAAGACAGTCTAATGGATTTTTTAAAAAGCAGATTTGAGATGTTCTCAAAAAAGAAAGTCAAAGAAACATCTGAAAAATTCAGACTAAAATCATTTATGACAGGATCGAAAAACAATTAATGCTTAAATAAAATAATACAAACAATAATACATTAAGGAAATCGGATTATCTTAAAAAACTAGGACAAAAAGAAATTAAAAATTGTATAAAACAAATCAAATTAAACAGTTATCTTGAAATAATGGATAAATTTGTATGGATTTACCGATTGACGAAAAAAGCATATTATGAAGAATTTAACCTTATTAATATTACTTATACTTTTATACACTCCTATTTCAGCACAATACGGCGTATTTGATGAAATAGTGGACACTACTGCCTATAAAGATTTTGAAAACCCTCTCCGTTTTGACGACCGACAGGTTATCAACCCAACTACCGAGCCCGACAGTGCCGACATTAGCAGACTTGAGCACAAGTCATTCTGGCGTGCGACCGCTGAAACTGCAGGTTTCAACATTGGTCTTTGGGCATTCGACCGATATGTGCAAAAAGGGCATTACGCCTATATATCATGGAACTCAATCAAGGAGAACTTCAAGCACGGATTTGAGTGGGACAACGACCACCTTGCAACAAATATGTTTGCACACCCATATAACGGTTCAATATTCTATAATGCAGGGCGCTCAAATGGCTACAACTTTTGGCAATCGGAACTATTTGCAATAGGAGGAAGTGCCATGTGGGAGATGTTTATGGAATGTGAATACCCATCTACAAACGATATTATAGCAACGCCTATCGGAGGTGCCGCTATCGGAGAGGTTCTTTACCGAACTTCCGACCTTATTCTTGACGAAAGAAGGACTGGGGCTAACAGATTCGGCAGGGAATTTGCAGCGTTTCTCGTTAATCCTATGCGAGGATTTACAAGAATCGTCACTGGAAGAGCATGGGAAAGACGGGCTACATCGGGGCGCAGATTCGGTATTCCTCCAATAAGCCTTGATATCTCTCTTGGTGCAAGACTGCTGGCAATGCACAAAGAAAACACGGGTGCCCGCTTCGGCACAACTGTAGAACTTAACATGGAGTATGGCGACAGGTTTGCAACAAAGTCGAAGCAACCTTATGACTACTTCTCTTTCCTATTGGAATTACAGTCAATGAAAACCCAGCCGCCTTTAAGCAGAATAGAAATAATTGGGCGACTGCTATCCAAAGAACTCGTTGACAAAAATAAAATAAACATCTCCGCCGGACTTTACCAGCATTTCGACTACTTTGACTCTGACACTATCAAAAGAAACGAAAGTAAGAATAAGATGACACCTTGCGTCGTCCCTTATAAATTAGGAACGCCTGCAAGTATCGGCGGTGGTGCAATGTTTCGCATCGCACCGGTAAGCACTTGGGCTATTAACGGATACTGCCATATTAACGGGATACTCCTTGCTGGAGTACTTACAGATTTCTACCGCGACTACCACAGGAACTACAACTGGGGCTCTGGCTTCTCCATAAAGTCGGGTATCGACATTTCTCTAAATAACAACAAACTATTAATTCACCTCGCAAGCAGATACTACAGAATCTTTACATGGAACGGCTATGACCAAGACTATGACTGGTCACTAACTCCAGAAGGGAAACCTGTAAACGTTCAGGGTGATTCCTCAAACGCATACTTCAGACACTTTGAGGCTGAAGCAAGTTACAGACTGACAAAAAGGCTATACTTTACAGGCGGTATAGACCACTACTACCGCAAGACACACTACACTGGATTAAGAATAACTCAAGACAACGTTACAATCGGCGAACCCCTAATAACAAGCCACCAAATTGGACTGCACATTAAACTAACATGCAAACTGTAAAAAAAACATCAATCCTATATAGATGTTAAATATTTGCATTTTATACATTTTTGCTTGTAACTTTAAAAAGCACAACTACATTTGCACACAAAATTAAAATCAGCTTATATATGAAGTACTTATCAATATTAACATTTCTACTTTTTGCAATTGTAACAAGTTACTCTTGCAACAACAACGAAGATCCCAACGAGCCTGCATTTGGGTACCATAGTTTTAGAGATGGAACATTCTCAGGAAACAGACTAACAGTCACTATTAATGGAACAAAGGTGGAAAGTGCTAAAACAGCCATTATGAAATCTGACCTATACGAATCAAATCCTACGCCAGACGGATTAGGAGGAAACCCTACATATAAATCAACAATCATAATCTACGATTTTCCGAATCCAAAAGGCAAAACCACACTATCAACAATAACAAATTTAAGAGGCTTTAAAGATGAAATAATGCTTGATGGCAAAATTTATATTTATACAGGCACATTTACTGGCGACCCTCTTCACAAACACGATAATCAGGGGCTAATTATTGATTTTGTTAATAAATGAAAATTTCTTTTAGGCATATAATACTGGCGGGAAGTATCATGCTTTCCGCCTCTTTATCATTTGGAGAAAATGCGCCAAATGACACCATAACAAGGACAAAAAAACTCAAAGAAATAACAGTCAAGGGCTATGGTGCAGAGCGTAACCTTAACGCACCTGAAATGGGAAAGATCAGTCTTTCCGAGGCGACTATAACAAAACTTCCTGTTCTGTTTGGAGAACCTGACATTGTCAAAACACTTCAAACACAACCGGGTGTGTCTCAAGGGATAGAAGGGTTTACCGGGCTTTTTGTCAGAGGCGGTGACAACGACCAAAATATGTTTATCTACCACGGACTGCCTCTATACCATGTTAGCCACCTTGGCGGAATTTTCTCATCGTTCAACGTTGCTTCCGTTGCAAGAGTTGATTTCTACAAATCAGCATTCCCTGCAGAATACGGTGGTCGCATTTCAAGCATTACGGATGTTAAAATGAAAAACCCTGACTTCGAAAACTATCACGGACGCTTTAATATAGGTCTTCTTAGCGCAAACCTAAGCATTACAGGACCTATTGTGAAAGATAAGACCGCCTTCCGTGCTGGCATTCGCCGCTCTTGGATTGAGGTAATATCAATTCCAACCCTCGCTGTCCTAAATGCCGTAAATAAAAAGAAAGGAAAGAAAAATATTGCGTCATACAATTTTATGGATTTCGACGCAAGAATAGACCATAAATTTAGCAACAAGGCTTCTGCAAGAATAATCGGCTACTATGGACACGATTATCTAAAAATCGGTCTAAGAGAATTTCAGCCGGACCCGCTATACGTTGGGGGTTCTTCAACGAATTACAATAACCCTGGCTTTTCAGATGAAAACACAAACAAGTTTTCTTGGGGAAACTGGGGCATTATTGGTGCTTTCAACTACCGCACTGGTAAAAGCAACATTGAGATTTCCGCGTACTACTCTGACTACTCGTCAAACTATCGCCAATCAAGAGAATATCAGTCTGACCTGTCAGACCCATCAACTATGGAGTATAACCTAAGCAAAACCAAAAACAGCATTCGCGATGCCGGCATTAAAGCAAACTATTTCGGAGAATTTTCAAAATTTTACAACTTGCATGCCGGAATAGGCTATACTCACCACAAATACCTGCCCGAGGGGCTTGCTAACGAGATTAAAACAGCAAACCAAAGCATAATAGAAAATAACGGCTCTCATTCGACACAGGCAGATGAAGCGTACGCCTTTGTTGACAATACTTTCAACTTCGGCAAAGCAATTGCTTTAAACGTTGGCTTGAGAGGGGTTTTATATAGCATCGAGGGTGAGAGATTCACATCACTTGAACCTCGTGCGTCTCTGAGAATCTTATTGTCAAAGAATTATAGTGTCAAAATGAGTTATGCCCACATGTCACAATGCGTACAACAAGTATCACGTAACTTTATCAACCTACCAACAGACTTATGGCAACCGATAACGCCGAGATTCAAACCTCTAACAAGTGACCAATATTCACTTGGCGTCTATGGCACTTTACCATATAGTATGTACTTCTCCGTTGAAGGCTGGTATAAGGATATGAACGATATTATTGAATACCGCGAGGGGATATCCCCTCTTGACCCAAGTATGCCATGGGAGGATAAACTGACTTCCGGCAAAGGCTGGTCGTACGGTGTTGACCTTAGCATCACAAAAGAGGCTGGGGCTTTTACCGGCTCCATAGGGTACGGACTTATGTGGAACTGGAGAAAATTTGCAGACCTTAACCAAGGTTTAAAATTTCCTTCTAAGTTCGACAACCGACACAAATTCAACATCAACGCATCCTACAAACTGAACAAGAAAATAGAGTTTAATGCCGGTTGGGTATTTATGACCGGCAACAGGCTTACTCTCGCTGTTTATAACTACGACGTTCCCAACTCTTTTTTTCCAGACGCTCCTTCCGTTGGCTATCCAAAGCCCGGACCTAACCAGGAAATGGATGGACTAAACTATATTCCTTCTCGGAACAACATCAGAATGCCTGCCTATCACAGACTTGACTTAGGAATGAACATATACCAAAACTTAAAAAAGGGACGTAAGGGAATATGGAATATAAGCCTGTATAACGCTTACTGCCACATGAATGCTCTAACAATAAAAAAGGAAAATTACAACTTCAAAGGTGATGATAATTATCACACTTACAACAGAGCATTTAAGACATTAGGACTTATTCCATTAATTCCATCTGTTTCATATACTTTTATATTTTAAGGCAATGAAAATTTTTATAAAGCACCTGATACTATCGGCAATAGCATTAATAGCAACATCTTGCTACAATGAGATTAGTCTTGATGAATATCGCAACGAAAACGGGCAAAACCTACTAACGATAAACTCGTTGCTATGCCCGGACTCGGCTATTTCAGTAATGGTTTCAAATATGTTCTTCTTTCCAGACAAGCACGACCAACACAATATAATAGAAGACCTTGACATGAACCTTTTTATAAACAATGAGGACAAGGGAAAGATGAAGTACAACAAATCATCAAAATTGTATTCAAGCGATATAAAGCCTCAACCAGGTGACAAGATTAGAATTGCAACAACATATAAAGGGGCGGAAGTTTCTGCTACCGACTCAATGCCTCTAAACACACCGATTGAAAAATTGGAAATTTCTTGTCGCGGTCCTGTTACCGTCTTCTCTTCTGAAGACTTCATTTACACATATAAAATTACTTTCACCGACAATCCTAACGAGGAAAACTACTATTTCCTTTCATGGTCGGAAGTTGAAAGGGGAAAGGACGTTATGTACGGGCAACCGGATTTCAAGCACGAATACGTTTTCCAGATACTCGCCAACGAAATTAGAGGAACAATACCCGGCTGGGAACCTGAATGGCACGGCGGCTTGCCGTTTTCTGACAAAGGGATTGAAGGGAAAACCCATACTCTCGTAGTTGACGAACTTTTGCAACATGTATATACGTCTCAACTTTGGAGGAAAGAACAAATGAAAAGAGATTTCAGACTTTTCTCTATTTCGAAATCTTACTATAAATATTTGGTTGACATCATTCTTAACAAGACTGACGACGGCGGCTTGCAAGGTGGAATGATAGACCTCGGCATTGCAGACCCTATCAAAATCTACAGCAATATCAATAACGGCATAGGAATTATGGGATGTTACTCAACATCACACTATGTCGTTGACGTTTTCAAAATAGTTGGTCCTATCCTACCACCCAAAAGCGGACTATAATAACTGCTTCAGGTCATGGGCAAAGATGGATGTAAACAGCTTTGCCCCCTTATCCCAAAGGTGACCGCCGTCGCGGTAATATTCGGGATGGTCAAGGAAAAGTCCTGAGGTATGATAGTCCAGGAACGGAATTCCATTCTTCTTGGCAAGTGAATCTATCGGTGCATAAAGGCCTTTCCGAGCTATGCAGAACATCGGCGAAATGGCAAAAACTACCTTTATGTCCCGTTCACGACACACATCAATGAATTTCTGCAAATAGTGCATCTTCAACTGTTCAACCTCTATATCCAAATCAAGTGTAAAAGGCTTATCGGGATGAAATGCCGGCTTCGGATTAGGGATATAGCCACAAACATCATCCTCCTGACTGTCGAAAAACATACCACCGATATTATTTACTGCCAGAGAATTATACCTGTACAAATGGCTTAATTTATATTTCCATAAATTTCCGGCTTCCGCAAAGACAGAATCTGCTTCGGCACTTCTGCCAACGTATGGTGCAAAAACTGAGATAGCCTCAAACTGATTCTCATATTTCGCAAAGTCATTCCCCATCAATTCAAGGCATACAATCTTGGGAGTATGATGCTCAAGCAATAGACTAAGAGAAATATAATGCGAATAAATTGACTCGCTACCGTCAACGCCACCGTTATATACAGTCATTCCCAAACTGTCACCCAAAATTGGCGACACATAATGGAAATTACATCTGGAAGTTCCTAATAGAATCACATCCTCATCTGCCTCATCAGCAAGATAGCGGATTTTTTCGGCAATATAGTTATCAGTATTGTCATATACCCATTGCATAGCAAACCCACCTGCTCTGTCAACGGCAAAAAGCCCTACTAAAACAAATAATATACTTATCAGCAACTTCTTCATAGCATCTAAAATTGAAAATAAATAAACTGGTCTCCGTTAAGAACGCCAAAAAGGAAGATAAATGCAATCATTGCAACAATATAAACGTGCCTTACTATCCATGACGGAGAACATGAAAGAGTGAATTTTGAGCCTCTTTCATCCTTGATTTCTTTCGCAAGAAGGATAGTTAACGCCATCGCCACTGCAAGCAGATTACTCTTGTGCATATACGGTACTCCACAGTCGGTTGCAATTTCTTTAAAAATCACAAAGGCATCTGAAATGGTATTCGCCCTAAAAAACACCCAAGCGGCTGCAACGAGAACAAAAGTCAGCACACAATGGAAAAATTTCGATACCGAATGCCATTGCTTCTTATTCCAACCCAAAAACCGCTCAACGCAAAGCAAAAGCCCGTGCAGAGTTCCCCAGACTATAAAAGTCCAGTTTGCCCCATGCCAGGCACCACTAAGGATAAAAGTTGCCAAAACGTTGATATAACTGCGGACCCTTCCTTTTTTGTTACCACCTAACGGGATGTAAACATAATCACGAAACCATGAAGAAAGTGAGATATGCCACCTGTGCCAAAACTCAGAAACACTCATTGAAAGATATGGCCGACGAAAATTCTCCATCAAATTGAAGCCCATTGCCTTAGCAGCCCCGATTGCGGTTAGGGAATAGCCGGCAAAATCGCCATATATCTGAAAAGCAAACAATAGCGAAGCAATGAAAAACGAACTGCCGTTATGATAAGGCACGTTATTAAAAACCGGGTCAACATAGAGTCCGCATCTGTCGGCAAGTGCAAGTTTCAGGAAATATCCCCACAGCATCAGCCGCACGCCGGACATAATATTTTCATAAGAAAAAACTTTCTTTTCATGGAACTGCGGCAACAAGTTAGTAGAGCGCTCAATAGGCCCGGCAACCAGTTGCGGAAAGAAAGAAACGAACAAGGCGTAAGTAAAGAAATTCCGCTCCACAGCGACCTTGCCCTTATATACGTCAATGGAATAGCCCAACGCCTGAAAAATATAGAAAGAAATCCCGACAGGAAGCAAAAGGTGAAAATGCGGGAACTCAACAGCAAGCCCTACTGCATTCAAAAGGGAAGTGATATTCTCCGCCACAAATGCGTAATACTTGAAAAAGAAAAGGATAGTAAGATTAGCCACCAGACTGCCGACGAGAAAAGCCTTTTTCTTTTTTCTTTCAGTAACTCTGTCAATCCCGATAGCAGCAAAAAAAGTTATCGCAGTACTCGAAAGTAGCAGCAACGCATAGACAGGCTCCCAGTTCATATAAAAGAAATAACTGGCAGCAAGCAAGAAAATATTTCGTATTCTTACCGACGGCAGCATAAAGAACACCGCCACAACAATCGGAAAAAACAGTAAAAAACTTATCGAATTAAACAGCATTTGTCCTATAATTTGTTGTAAAGATATAACAAATTATCGAACTTAGCACTCTAACAATATTCATAAGCAGACAAATACATTCTCCCAAAATAACATACATTTTTTTATCTCAACACCGTAATGGTAATTGCCGATATTGCCGTCTGAGCAGATTATACGATGACAAGGGATAACTACTGCAACTGGATTTTTTCCGACAGCAGTACCAACAGCCCTCAAAGCACGAGGTTTCCCTATCAACCGCGCTATATCGGAATAGGTTGCAGTCGTTCCCTTTTCAACAAAAAGCAATGCTTTCCAAACGCTCAACTGGAAATCTGTCCCCCACAAATGAAGCGTACATTCCTCTCTATCAAAGGGGTTGTCAAAACGGTTTTCAAATAAATCAGCGTATGGGAAACGCTTTTTAAGTTCTTCGATTCCTTTTTCTTTATCGGCAAAAAAACCTGCAAAGCAAACTCCTTTATCACTCTTTGCAACAAGCATTTCACCGAATTCATAACAAAACCGACAATAATACAATTTCAAATTATTATATTCAAAAAGTATCATTCTTAGCACATTGACCTTATTAACATTATAATTATCTAACGATTTCATACACTGATATCAAGCATTTAACAACTCCAAAAATATATCTAATTCCGATTGTAATAAAGAATTAACAGCGAAATTTTGGTATTTTAAGAATAAATGATTTACTTTGCGAACAAAACAAGGATTTAGCGAATTTCTAAATCCGCACATAGAAACATTATTTTTTTCATTAGTTGTCAGTGGTTAAAACCACAAAAAGAGCAATTCGCAGGGATGTGAGTTGCTTTTTTATTACAAAAAACCGATTGGGGATAAAAAAACAGAGTGAACCAAAATTTTTGATTCACTCTGTAATAATTTATTTCAGACTTTTGCCTATCTAACTACCACCTTAGTAGTCTTACCATCAAGACGCACAAGGTAGATTCCAGCATTCACCGGGATAAACAAATCGCCAGAAGATACGAAAGAGCCGACAAGTCGAGCCATTGCATCGAACACTTCAACTTTCGCACCACTCTTTGAAAGGACTTTAATACCGCCTTCACAAGCACGAACAGCAGCATCATTCAAAGCAACCTCCTCTACAGATGAGTACTTCAAAGCGACAGGAGCAGACTCCAATGATTCGCCACGGTCATACACTGCAGAAACAGTATATTGGTAATTTGTTTCGAGCACTACAGTAACATCGCTAAAATTAGTTGTCAAAGCATCAACTGTAGCCAATTTCTTACCATCACGATAGACATTATAACCTCTCAATTCAAGAGGTTTTGTACCCTGAACGAAAGAAATGTCATCAAACAAAATACCGTCATTGCCAATATTAGTTACATGCAAAGCAAAACGAGTTGCATCTACCGGCAAGGTAACTGTATATTCTGTCCAAGTCTCATTCTTGATTTTATTCACAGCACCTATAGCTACAAAATCGGCAGGCGTAGTGCCACCTGTTGAGTAGCAAACAGTAAACTCGTCTTCGTAATAAGGAGAGCCCCAACGGCTATAAGAAGCCGCAAAGAACTTGATTGTTTGACCACCAATTACCTCTGGAGAAATAATCCATTCATCAGGCTTGTCAGCGTAAAGGTTCGGACGGCTGACTGCAAGCATCTTTGTTCCAGAATGAGCGGTATAGTAAGAAACGTTTTCAGCAACCAATGCTACCATCGGAGCAGAACTGTTCACACCATTAATACCGAAAGCAGGAACATTATCCGCATCAACATAAATCCAACCCTTTTCTGGTGCAATTGAACCAGAAGTCCAAGTCTCAAAATCTTCATTAACTGGTGTCTGTACCAATTCTGTTGAAACGGCAGGACGAGTCCACGCTAATTCAACAGAATTGCCTGTGCTGCCTATTGCGGCACCCAAATTAGTAGGAACAGGGTAATCATTAGTACCCACCTCCAAAGTAGCGTCCAAACGGTTATCAGAAGTCACCTCATCACCTGCATAAACGATTTCTGCAGAGAAATTAAGCACCTTGCCTGCCATATTAGGAATCACTTCAAACGGTATTGACACAACAGTTGACGTCTCTGAAAGAAGGTTTTCTGCATTTACCTGTCCAAGACTTTGAGCGTCAAGGAAGAACTCAACAGCATATTGAGCGGCTGTTTTTGAGCCTTTATTCATTACAGTTGCCGACAAAATAGCCTTATCGCCAAGTTTTGCCTTACCGCCTGTTTCGAATAACTCCATTGACAAGTTAAAGTCAAGGATATCCTTAATTGTAATATTATCTATACAAACGCAAGCATAATCACCAGGAAGGCCCTCAAACACCACACTGAAATCTGCATTCTTAGCCTCTGCGGGAACATAGAATGAGAACTTGTTCCAACCCTTAGCGCCACCGTTAACAGCGATTGGAGTACCAACGGCGATATCCTTACCTCCTACACGGAACTTAGTCTGGATACTATTTGTATAAGTCAAAGAATTATCCTGAAAAACATAGAAATCGAGCCGCGGATTCTTCATGCCGCTAACATTGATAACTGGAGATGCAATCCAAACACTTGTTGACTTTGTGTTTTGACAAGTTAGGAAACCCATATCCTTATCTTGCGGATCACAAGACGGAGTCAAAGAAGATGATTTAGGAATCCAAATATTCTGCTCGTTATTTTGAACAGTCCAAGTATTTGTCTGGTAAGAATAGTTAGCAAAAGATTCTGCATATTCGCCAGAATAAGGATTACCGACCATAACGATATCAGAAACAGCAGCCGCACTTGAACGCTTATTATAAGACGCCGTCACAGTGTAAGAAACAGCAGACTGCCCAGCAGCAGGAACAGGAACATTGTCTATGAAAGTTGTTTCCTTTAGGTTTTCCTTGACAACTGTCTTGTTAGAACCCACATTACGTTGAACTGTATAAACGACCTCAGCAGGGATAAAGATACCGTTCAAATCAGCAGCCTCCGTTACCGGATTCCAAGTAAGAGTAACATCCGCCCCGCTCTTAGCCACAGCAAGGCCAGTAACAGCCTTTGGCGCAGAGAATACAGGATTGACGTTAACCTTAGTTTCCGGACTGATTCCAGAAGCATTTGCAACAGTAACCGTATAAGAAGTAGCCGTTGATAGCGGAGCTATATCCTTGAAAGTCACATCAGCACCAGCTGCCAAATCTGTAGTCTCGTAAACAACAACGCCGTCAGCACGAACAGCCTTTATTGACATCGTCTCAGTAATAGCAGAACCTCCACAATTAAGCGTAGGCATCTTACAGCCAAGATTAACGATAAACTTACCGTTTTCAACAGCAGGAGTAGCAGTTAAAGCAGTCACTTCTGACGGAGCCTTAGCCGAAACACCGACTGAAACTGTAAAGTTATCCATATAAACAGAACCCGTTCCAGCAACACCTGTCAGGCGAACACCTATATAGTAATCGCCTGTCTCTTTTGCCTCAAAACGACCCGTAAATGTAGAGAAACTGTAGCCATAAGCAATCGGAGAAGCAGCAACCAACTTGTCAGTCATTGCCTCTAACGTTTTGCCTCCTACAATTTCAAGATTATGAGTCATACCGTAAGCACCATTCTTGTACATGATAGAAACAGTATAAACCTTACCCGCCTCTAACGCCAATGCTGGTGTTGCGAGGCAATCATCAATGGCATAGGTTGCAGAACCAGCATAAGCGACTCCACCACCGTAATTATAGCCATTCCATGACGTATAGCTGAATGTTGGAGAACCAGTTTCAGCATTCAAGGCCTTTATATCTCCCAATCCCGATGCGAACTCCTGTGTATAAGGCAACGCTGCCGCAGAAACCGGGATTGCAGCACTCCCGGTCAGGAGTGCTGCTAATACCATAATCGATTTCATGATCTAATAATTTCAATAATCCTATACTTCTAAAATATTACCAAGCAGAAACCTTAGAAGCCTTACCGTCGATGCGTACAACATATACACCTGCTACACAATTAAACACGAATTTCTCGCTATCAACAGTGCCCTCATAAACCTTCTGACCATATACATTATAGATTTCTACACTCTTACCGAATGCCTTATCTACATGTACTGCGCCTTTCTGACCGTAAACAACAGCCTCAACAGCCTCAACATCGTTAACGCCACCAGCCTTAATGCTTACAGTGTTACTGAAACCAGACTCTCCCATATCGTAAACAACAGTTACATTATATGTGTGGCTGCTGCCTTCTGCAACTTCAGTATCAACATACAAACCTTCTTCAACAATAGTCTTATTGATTTGAACGCCATCACGATAAACGTTGAAGCCCTTCAATGTAAGCATCATTGGGTTTTCGCTTTCGTATGTTACATCATCGATAAGCAAGGCGAAGCCGTCATAAGAAACGCAATTGATAGCAAAGTACTTAGCATTTGCTGGCAAAGTGAATTCATAACGGGTCCATTCACCTGCTGGAACAACGTTCACATCACCCATACGAGTGAAACTTGCAACGTCTGGAGTTGTTGAAGAATAGCAGAAGTTGAACTTTTCAAGACCGTAAAGGTCAGTAACGCTCTTCGCCATCAAAGTAACCATGCTACCACCCTTAACAGTAGGAGAAATCAACCAGTCATTGTTAGCCTGTCCAGCAGCAGCGAAACAAACAGCCATTTGATTGCCGAGGTACGGTGTCCATTTTGGTGAAGTCAAGTCGATTGCAGACGGGTTAAATACCTGGAATGCCATTTGTTCACCAGCATTTGGATATACATAATCACCAGTTTCTGTTGATGAGTTTTGGATTGTATAAGTAAATTGTTTGTCGCCATCTACCAAAGTCCAAGCACCCATATTAGTGATTGTAAATGCTTCATAACCTTCGAAACCTTCGTTTACAAGAACGCCAGCCTGTTGATCCATCGGCTCGTCCCATGTAAGGTTAATCTTGGCACCTTGAGCAGTTGCTCTCAATGTGTTAACAACTGGCAAATTGTTTGACGGAACTTCAGAGCGGAGCTCTTCGGTAACATTGTTTGTCATATCTTCATCAGCAGAATAGACTACACGCGCTGAGTATTTGTAAGTCTTGCCAGATTCAGTGATTGCCGGTGACAATGCAACAGAGAATTTCTTTTCAGCAGCGAATGCCAATGGCTCTGTTGAATTAACTGTTTCAAGCACCTTACCGTCACGCAAGAACTCAACAGAATAGCCAGCAGGCTCTTTGGCACCTCTATTGTAAACGGTTACACTCATTTCACGAGTAGAACCAACAGAAACCTTAGAAGGAACATCAAATTCACCAATAGCCAAGTCATAATCCTTAGCATCTGTGATTGAGATGTTATCAATGTGCATATCATAGCTTAGATAGTTGTTAGTCTTGAAAGCGATTTGGAAATCTTTCGCACCAACGAACTCAGTCAACTTGATATCGTAGCGATACCAGCCATTACCGTTCATCAAAATGATAGGCTTAGCAAGCATTTCAGTAAACTTACCGTCAACATAAGCCTCAACAGTCATTGTTTCACCAACGTGAGAGTAACCGTTTTCAATATCTGGGTTGAAATAATGGTAGAACCAGAATGTCAATACAGGGTTCTTCAAACCGCTTACGTTAATCTTTGGAGAAAGCATACGAGAAGAAACTCCAGGAAGGTCAGTGTAAGCAATCAAATAACCATTATCACCATCTTGAGCAGTAGGGATAGGACCGCGGTCAAACTTAGAAGAGTGAACAAACCCCCAATATCTGCCATAGAATTCATTGCTGAACGAACTTGCGTTGACCAAAGTCATCAACCAGTCAGAAGTTGTAAACTTACCACCAGCGAATGACTCATTGAAAGTGTTCTTATAAGCTTCACCATAAGTAATGAAGTTAGAACCAACAGCATCACTCTCGCCCTTTGCTGTTACAGCAGCAACGAAATAGAACATTGTGTTCTGACCCTTAGAAAGATCAATATTTGTATCAGTATAAGTAGTACCAGTAACACCGCTCTTAATAAGATTAACGTTTTTATCATATATATTGTAAGTAACGTCAGCTTGATTAAGCACACCACCGTTAACGCCGTTAACAGGAGCAGTCCATGTCAATACTGCATCCTTACCATTAACTGTTGTTTGAACAACATTTGTAGGAGCCATTGGAGCGTCAGGACCTACCCATTGCTTAAGTTCAATAGGCTTGCCCTCGCCGTTTTCGTTAACTGCAACAACTTTGTAAGTATTGTAACCAAGTACAGGTGCATTATCAACATATTGAACTGGTTTGCCAATACCTGGGTTATTGATTGTATTAATCAAAGTTGCATTTCTAAAAATTTTTACAGCAGTTAAAGAAGCCAATGCAGCACCGCGAGCATCAACAGAAGGTGTTGTAAACGAAATTACTGCACTGTTGGAGCCGTCTGCAGTCTGACTAACCTTCAAATCAGTCACAACGCCAGGCGACATCGCACTTGGTCCGTTTTCAACGGCAACATCGTCAAGATAAATATAATATTGACCTTTCTGAGTAACTGCATGGAACCCAATGAAATAAACGCCACTTGTCGGTACTGTTATTTCAACAGCATACTCCTTGAATTCCTGATGATTAAGTTCTGTTTTCGGGAGCAATGCAATTGTCATTGCCATAGCATCAGAACCGTTTCCAAGCCATACTTCAAGTTCCTCTGGATATAAGCGGCTTTCAGAGCGAGCCTTGAATTTAAGTTTATATGTTTGAGAAGCCTCAAAGCGGAAAGCAGGAGAAACTACCCAGTCGTCGGCACGGTTAAATGTGTCATACTTATACATCAAGCACTTATGATCAAGATTATAACCCCAGAAACCATCATCCTTATTTTCGTTATAGACAAGATAATTATTTTTGAAAGCGTCGAACGTGTCAAACGGTTCAAGATAAGGGATAGCAGCCGGCTCACCTACACTTACACGATTAGATGAAGCGGAAGCACCTTTAACACCCTTTGTAAAACCAGTTACTGTATAAGTATAATAACGGAAGTTCGGGTTGCTGATTTTATCGACATAAGAATTTCCCACAGCATCGGCTATCACTAATTCATCACCTGGCATTCTGCGGATTTCGTAATAAAGCAAGTTTGGATTTATAACTCCGCCGTGAGCGCCTGTAGTAGGATTATCCCATGTAAGAGTTACCTCGCCGCTTGCTGTCACAGTTGCTTTCAAGTTTTCTACAGCCGCCGGTCCGTCTGTACCCACCCAAATAGTTATTGATTTTCTCGGGCTCTTGCCAACATAAGGGTGCGTTGCAATTGCTTCAGCAACGTGCTCTCCATTAGTAAGAGTATATGTTTCAACAATCTTCTCACCAGGAGCACATGATTTAGAATATTGCAGTTTATTGTCAATATATAACGACATCGTTACATTGCCACTGATAGGTTGTCCGTTTGCATCAACAGAAGGTGCCTGAACAGTTACAGTGCCCGTAGTAGAGGCAGCATTAGAGAAATCCGCCTCAAGCAATGGAATTTCGCCCAATTGGCAAATCTCGTCGTCTTGTGGAATATACAAGCATGTCACCTGCTCATTATTAGGATAAAGGCTGATTAGCGTTGCCTTACCTGTTGTAATGTCAATTTCATATATACCACTTTTTCCTGTCATGCGCTCACAAGTAGACCAGTAAAGTTTGCAGGTCTTATAATCGAAAGTAGCAGAACCGTTGTATTGAGGGTTAACGCCAGTAGAACCAACTTCAGTTACTCTTGCGTTAGACTTATCAATCTTACAGAACATACCGTCCTTATAACGTACGCCATACATGTTACCGCTGATATCGCAAACAATCATCGACATACGGTCCATATCAGCAATTGGTGTTGACTTACCAGTCTCAATATTCATTGTAGAAAGAGTGTATATTGGATCTGGAGCCGTTGCCGCATTGCTTGGATAAGCCTGCATATAAAGCATATCACCAACAGGGTCGTAAGTCATGTCAAGACCAATAGAAGTAAATTCATTGCCTGGCAACGCTTTCTTCTCAAGAGTAAGCGTGTTTACGTCCAATGTACAGAAATAGAGATACATAAGGCTACCCGGTTCGTAACCTTCGTAATAACTTACAAAGTGCAGTTTGCCCTTTCGATAAGCGCCACCACCATTTGCACAAATAGTGTTATGGATAAGTTTTTCAGTAAAGACTGTACCCGCAGTAGCTGGAAATGAATACAAACCCCAAGTAATAGGGCTTTCCGGTGTATCCATCTTAGTAGAGTAAACAACTTCACCAAACAAAGTTGTACCATCGCCAGCCTTCATAGGCACAGCCTGCTTAGAGACAGGCATATAACCATGGATTGGCATTCCCAACTTGGCTGGAGCCTTCCTTACCGTCTCAAATCCGAACATTGGCAGATTTGCACTATGCGAAGCACCTCCTCGCACAAAGTCCACATCACGGTCTTGAGCAAAAACGCAAAGCGTGAATAGCATACTCAAGACTAAAAATAGGGTTTTCTTCATAAATAGATAGATAAAAATAAGTGTTTATTTTTCATGGCACAAAGATAACAATATCTAACAAAAAGCACAATTTTTAACAAAAAAATTATATATTTGCAAAAAAAAATAAACAAACTAACAACAAATTTTGTTTTATGCGCAACCTATCCAAACTAAGACTGCCGCTTATCCTTGCTCTAACTATGCTTGCTGGCGGCTTTAGAATGTTTGCCGTTCCTGCAAAACCAGGCGAAATAAAGTACACAATGCCTGATGGTCAAACGGTTACCGTTCATCTATTCGGTGACGAACGACACCATTATTTCACGACAACCGACGGTTACGTTCTGTTAAGGAATGAAGCTGACGTTTTCCACTACGCAATTCCCGCTGGCGACAAGTTTATCAATAGCCAAATCATTGCTACCGACATAGATAAACGAAGTGAAAGCGTCAAAGCCATGCTTGCTGGTATTGACAAGGACGCATCTCTGAAATCCATTCAGGCAATACACCAAAAGGCTATCAAAAAAGCCTCTGCAAAAGTTGCACCAGAGCATAACCTATGCTCCTTCCCAACCATGGGCTCTCCTAATGTTCTTTGTATTTTGGTTGAGTTCAGCGACAAGAAATTCACAGTTAAAGATCCTCATAAAGAATTTAGCAACCATCTTAACCAACAAGGTTACAGCACTGACGGCGCTACGGGTTCTATCAAGGACTTCTTTACAGCCAGCTCAAACGGTAAATTCACTCCAAAACTTGACCTTTACGGTCCGGTAACTCTTCCCAAACCAATGAGTTACTACGGCAGTAACGATTTGACAACAAAACAGGACCGCATTCCTTACGAAATGGTTATTGACGCTTGCGCCCTATTAGATGACCAAATCGACTTTACCAAATACGACGAAGACAACGACGGCATTATCGACAACGTTTACCTATTCTACGCTGGCTACGGTGAAGCAGACGGGGGACCTTCAACTTCCGTATGGCCACACTCTTGGGACATTGAAGAGGCTGCTCCTGGTAAAGACTATATATTCGACGGCAAACGCCTAAACCACTACGCCTGCTCTAACGAACTACGCAACGGCAACGGCTCTCTTGTTGCTGGCATCGGCGTTTTCTGCCACGAATTTTCTCACGTTCTCGGCTTGCCTGACTTATACTCAACCAACTACTCTGGAGCATTTACCCCAGGAACATGGTCTCTAATGGACCAGGGCAGCTACAACAACGAATCACGCACTCCTCCCCTGCACACAGCATACGAAAGATACTGCTTCGGCTGGCTTGAACCAACTGAACTGAAGGACCCATGCAATGTTACCATGCGCCCAATTTCTGACATCGGTTTCTATGATGACGCATACATCATCAAGACATCAAACCCTTATGAATACTACATCTTGGAAAACCGCCAAAAAGCAGGTTGGGACAAGTATCTTAAAGGTCACGGCTTGCTCGTTTGGCACATAAACTTTGTTCCTGACATGTGGAACATGAACCTTTGCAACGTCTCAAAACAACACATAGACGTTATTGAAGCAGATAATAAAAAGGACTACTATACAGTTGAAGGCGACGCATTCCCTGGAACTGCAAACGTAACAGCCCTTACTGATGACACTACTCCTGGTATGGACCCATGGACTGGAGAAAAACTTCACGCTCCTATCACCGGAATCAAAGAAATCGACGGCATTATAACATTCATGTTTAAAGGCGGCGCAAACATCTTTGGCGAGATCGTTGCAAACCCGGCAACTGATATTAAAGCCGGCGGATTTACTGCAAACTGGAATGCCGTAAACATGGCAACAGGATACTTGCTAAGCGTCTATACAAAAACAAACGACGGCAAAATTAAATATGTTGACGGTTACAATATGAAAGAACTTGACGGAGGTAACCAACACGTAGTTACTGGTCTTGTTCCCAAAACCACTTATTACTACGAAGTTAGAGCAACAGACGGTAAATTCTACTCTAAGGAATCAAACGTTATCGAAGTCACCACACTCGATGCAACTATTGATTTCATGAGCGTCGTTGCAACAAAAGCAAGCAACATCACTGAAAATTCATTCGTTGCAAACTGGCAACCGCTATCATTGGCTGAATACTATACAGTAAACGTATATACAGCACAATTAGGCACTCCTTTTGTTGAAACAACAGATTTCACAGACAATATAATCACACAAGGATGGGAAACAAGCAGCAACTCATTCGACAGCCGCAGTGCATACTCTAAGCAAGCGCCTTCTCTCCGCCTTGCCAATGACCAATATATCCAAACTCGCCTTTATGACCAAGACGTTAGAAGCATCTCTTTCTGGCACAGAGGAAACACTTCTTTGGAAGAGAACAAACTACACATCATGGGGCTTGTTGACGGCAAATGGACTGAATTGGAAACAATATTCCCTGTCAAAAACACATCAGGAGGTATCCCTGTTGATGTCAAGAATATCCCTGCTGGCTGCCGTCAAGTGAAAATCAGCTTCGAACGCCCAACATCTGGCTATGTATTCCTTGACGACATCACAATAGGATATGGCGGAGAATATGTTGAACTCCCACTCGCTGGCTACGAAGGCTTAAACGCAGGCAATGCAACAAGTCTTAAAATAGAAGGTTTGCAAGCAGGCAAGACATATAGCTACGCAGTTTTCGGTCATAACGGAAAATTGAAATCTAAAGAATCCGCACGCATCAGCGTTAGACTTCAAGAAAGCGGTGCTGTAGAATCTGTTAATGCTGACAATATCAAATGCTTCGCTACTGACGGCGGAATCGTGGTTACTTCTGCAAACAATATAGAAGTAAGCGTATTCAACATGTCTGGAATGAGATTGGCTTATAACCCTAACCACCTTGGAACAGCGGTTTATAACGTTAATCAAAAAGGCATCTACATCGTTAAAATTGGCAATGTTATCCGCAAGGTCGTATTGAGATAAAATAATTTTACATGGAGGTGTGTCAAAATGCGCACCTCCTATATATTAAACATAAAAACTTGACTATTATTTCCCGGTTACTTTTTTGTAAACGTCAAGAGTCTGCTTTGCTATTGTATCCCAATTATAGTTTTTCAAATCATATACTCTCATCAGATTCAGATTCTGCAATTTGCATTCCAAAGCATTTGCAAGAGAATCAGTATCACCACATTCAAAAAAATCCACTTTTTCAAGTTCTGGAATTTTGTTTGCAGGAATATTGCTCACCAATGCATCAATATTATAACTCATTGCTTCAAGTAACGAGATTGGCAAACCCTCGTGATATGAAGGCAAAACGAACAATGCCGCATTGGTCAGTATCTGGTTCAGCTTCTCTCCCTTAATAAAGCCTGTCAAAACAACGCCAGCCTTTTTAGCCTTTTCTTTCAGTTCAAGAGAATATGCATCTTCATGGTCTGCATCGCCGGCAATAACAAGTTTATAATCCTTGTTACCGGTCTTTTCAAAGGCGTCAATCAACAGGTCAAAGCCTTTTTCCTTAACGAACCTGCCAACGGCAACAACGTATTTCTTGCTTTCCAGCCCAATAGAGGAAATGTAATCAATGCTCGTGCTCTTTACAGGAGTAGTTACTCCATTAAAAATCAGTGTTGACTGGCGATTATACTTCTTCAGAAGTATATTTTTAATTACGTTGGAGATAACGATAACCTTATTGCTAAACTTTGCGCCGCCCCATTCTCCCATCTTAAGCATTGTCTTCGCCATTTTACCCCACTTCTGGCGGTCATAGTCAGGTCCATGGTTGGTTGAAACGACTTTCAAACCAAGAAGCCGAGCAAAAGGCACCATCAGCGACGGACCAATGGCATGGATGTGGAGAATATCTGCATTATGACTGCGAGCATAAAGAACGGCAAGGAAAGTATGGATAATAGCCTCAAAACTTTTCTTGCGCGGAGCAAACAAGTCAACTAACTTAACGCCCTTAAACTCAGATATTTTATTTTCCGGAGCAACATAGCAAGAGCGACGTATAACAGTGACCTCACAGCCCAACGATGCAAGACGCGGATACAGTTCTTCACAATGCGTCTCAACTCCACCAAGTATATTAGGGATTCCCCGTGTTCCGGTCACAAATACTTTCATATACTAAAATTTTTCTCGTAAATCACCTTGACAAGGGTCTTGACCTACGTCACACCACTTCTTGTCGATGCATGCTGGCTTACCTTGCATACTTCTCAACTTATTCGCCAAAGCCCACTTTAGAGGATACTTGATATACTTGTGCATGACAGGAGAAGCCGTTCCGACCATCCAGCAGTTTTTAGGGCATTTGCGAACCATTGCACGAACCTTATCAGCCTGCTCACTGGTCCATAACTCCATAAAATCCTTTGTCTGGCGGATATTGCCCATAGATTCTTTCCAATACTTCTCCTCAAGTCCATTGCAAGGATAAACAGCACCATACGGATCAATGAAGAAATTCATTGTTCCAGCCTCACATGGAAGCATTCTGCGCCCACCCTCAATATAGTTAATCAATCCCATATTGAACCACGCACGGAACCAGGATTTAGGATGCTTTTCTTTCAACTGCATATTAACCAGTTTCTCAAAGTCTCCACAAACTTCATCCTTATTAGTAACAACGTTATCATCCTTATGGAAATAATAAGAATTATGGAAAGATGCAGTAGCAAACTCCAAACCAAGAGATTTTGACAATTGGTAGAGAGCAAGCATATCTTTTGAATTATTGTTAGAAACAGTACAGCCAAAACCAATATCCTTAACTCCCATCTCCTTTAATGTCAACAGCGTTCTGAGCCCCTTGTCGAAGCCTCCATCTCGACCTCGCAACTCATCGTTCTTTTGCGACAAGCCTTCAATAGATATTCTGATGCCTATATTAGGGAAACGCTTTGCTAACTCAATAACGCGGTCTTCATACCATCCGGAAGTTGAGATAACGATTCTATCCGTCTTGCTATAGCAAACCTCTACAATATCAGCCAAATCTTCCCTTACGAAAGGCTCTCCGCCTGTAAGGTTTATGAATTTCAATTTAGGAAGCACTTTCAATTCCTCCGCTTTCAATTCCTTAGCCTTATCGGTAGGGTTCTGCCATATATTGCACATTTTACACCTCATAGGGCAACGATATGTCAAAATTATCGATGCGTCTGTTGGAGTATTTATCTTTTCTGACATTTCTAACAAATTATTACCAATACTATATAACGCAACAATAATAATATTATTGCATATATAGTATCATTTTAAAATATAAAAGTTTCAACTTATGCCATAAGCGGTCATTATCTCCTTGAAATATCGCTCTTTGCTGAATACTTCAATAGATTTTTGCGAGATTTCTTTATAGTTGTAATCCGTATTCCAAACCATCCTAATACTCTTTTCCAGACTGTCAACGTCTCCTGAACGGAACAGCACGCCATTTGATGGCTTTAGCAATTCAGGAATGCCACCTATTTTAGCACCAACAACAGGTGTTCCAAGACTTAATGCCTCAATTACACTCAACGGATTATTTTCATAACATTCCGAAGGCAAAACAAGCATCTTTGCATTAATAACAAGTTCCTTTACTTCTGGAGGACTAACATGACCTAAGAATTTAATATTTGCCTTTGAATACTTTGCCTTCAATTCTTCTGCAAGCGGACCGCCACCGGCTATTCGCAACTCATAAGGCAACTCCGATGCAGCCTTTAACAATGTCTCAGCACCTTTCTCTTCTGAAAGCCGCCCAACATAGACATAATAATCTTTTCTGGTTTCTGACACTTGCAAACCACTGATAAAATCCGGGTTGACAAAATTGCAGACATAACGTAACTTTGCCGCATCCAAGCCGCCCTCAACCATCTTCCCGGCAAGGAATTTGCTCGGAGCTATAAATACATCCGTTGCAGCCTGCAATCGTTTTACTGTCCAATATTTTGCTTCAAGATAGGCAATAATTCCGCCTACCAAACCACCTTTCATACAGCGACGGCGGATTACCCCATACTTGCTGCCTGTTATACACTCTTCGCACACCTTCCCATCTGCAAGACAGGAATATGAAGGGCAAACAAGTTTATAGTCATGGAGAGTCCAGACTGTCCTGGCTCCAAAAGATTTAGCCATCTCAACAATTACAGGAGACAGATAAGAGTGAATATTATTAAAATGCACTATATCGGGCTTAAACTGCTCCAATACTGATGCAAATGACTTCTTAACTCCTGCTCCGCCAAAAACGCGACTGGCAGCCTTAATCTTATTGCCGACACCTCCGCCAAACGACACTTCCGGCGCAAAATATTGCGAATACTCCGTAGGATAATTTTCCGAGAACTGCATTGAATATATAGCTACATCAAAACCTGCATCTCTAAGCATTTTTTCAAGACTTAGCGTACAAATGCAATCCCCGCCTCGGTTATAATAGAATTTATTTACTATCAGCACTCTCATAATGCAAAGATAGTGCAAACCGAAAACATAACAAAAATTGCTCGCTATTTTTGTCATGTTGAGGTGCAGCCTATTTTATCCAAAGATAATGCAAGGTGAGAGAAGAAAAAATAAAAACTGAAGTTTAAATTTTTTTTTTGCCGAACCGTAGCATATCTTTGCAAAAGATAAACGGCATCTCAGCATAAAGCTCAAGCGAACTTGGCTTTCTGCATTCGATTTGCACTATCTTTGCACAAAATATGGAAAAAATGAGCGTTTACGACATTAGAATAGAAGATTTCAACTACAATCTACCTGATGAAAAAATTGCCAAGCACCCATTGGCTGAAAGAGACCAATGCAAACTGCTGATGCACAAAGGTGGTAATATTTCCGAACATGTCTTTTGCGAAATTGCAGACCTCCTTCCAAAGGACTCTACTTTAGTATATAACAACACAAAAGTTATCAACGCACGCCTGCGTTTCCGCAAAGCAGGAGGTGGCGCTGTCATTGAAATTTTCTGTCTCGAACCACTTTTGCCTCGCGACTATGAACAGGCTTTCGCCTGCACTGAATCTTGTGACTGGCTCTGCTTCGTTGGAAACTCCAAGAGATGGAAACAAGGAGAACTTGAACTAAACATAACTGTTGACGGAAAAGACATCACCCTAAAAGCACTCCGTAACGGTCAAAACGGCAACGCCTTCAGAATCTGCTTCTCTTGGAACGGTGGCGTAACTTTCGCCTCAATCCTTGACGCTATCGGAGAAATTCCCATTCCTCCATATCTGAACCGCAACACAGAGCCAAGCGACCTAACCGACTATCAAACGGTATTCTCGCACATTGAGGGCTCTGTTGCCGCTCCTACTGCCGGACTGCACTTCACTGACAAAGTTTTGGGAGACATTGACAGCAAAGGCATAAAGAGATGCGAACTGACGCTACACGTTGGCGCCGGCACTTTCCAACCTGTGAAATCAGAATCTATCGGTGAACACGAAATGCACACCGAATTCATCTCCGTAACAAGAGAACTTATCGAAAACCTCATTGCCGCACCTGGTAAGATTATCGCAGTTGGAACAACATCGGTTAGGACACTTGAAAGTCTTTACTATATTGGAACGGCTTTGCACGAAGGCACTGACCCGGAACCGGCTACACACGTTATGCAATGGACTCCTTACGAATCAGAGAACAAACTATCCGGAAAAGAAGCTCTTCAAGCAATTGCTGACCACATGGATAAAAACGGACTGTCGCACCTGGTTGGTAGCACACAAATAATCATTGCCCCTTCTTACAAATTCCAAATAGTTGGCGGTATGATAACAAACTTCCACCAACCGCAATCAACCCTGCTATTGCTTGTTTCCGCCTTCCTCAACGGCGAATGGAAAAAAATTTACGACTATGCTCTTGAAAACAATTTCCGTTTCTTGAGTTACGGTGACGCTTGCTTGTTTCTTTAAGATATTGGTAATATAAGTAATATAAACAAAAATCGGCTTGTCCTTTCGGAGCAAACCGATTTTTTATATCATAAAAACTCTACAGATTATACATTAAATCTGAAGTGCATAATGTCACCATCCTGAACAACATATTCCTTACCCTCGACGCCAATCTTGCCTGCTTCGCGACATTGAGACTCGCCTCCAAGTGTAATATAATCCTCATACTTAATAACTTCTGCACGGATAAAGCCCTTTTCAAAGTCTGTATGAATAATTCCGGCACATTGGGGGGCCTTGCTGCCCTTAACGTATGTCCAAGCCTTAACTTCTTTCGGGCCTGCAGTAAAGTAAGTTTCAAGATTTAGCAAGTGAAAAGCAGAGCGGATTAGACGGGAAACGCCAGATTCCTTCAAACCTATTTCCTCAAGGAACATTTGACGCTCCTCATAAGTGTCAAATTCAGCGATTTCCGATTCAGTCTGAGCGGCAACAATAAGGATTTCCGCATTCTCATCTTTAACAGCCTCACGAACCATATCAACATACTTGTTACCTGAAACAGCCGACTTGTCATCAACATTGCAAAGATACAGGATAGGCTTGTTTGTCAACAAGAATAGTTCGCGCGCAAATTTCTGCTCATCCTTAGTTTCAAACTCAACAGTTCTCGCAGCCTTGCCAGCATCAAGTGCCTCCTTATACTTGCTCAAGACCTCAAATTGCATCTTTGCAACCTTGTCGCCACCTGTCTGAGCCTGCTTCTGCACCTTATTGATACGGCTTTCAACCGTTTCAAGGTCTTTTAACTGCAACTCATAATCAATGATTTCCTTATCACGAACAGGGTTAACAGAACCGTCAACGTGAACAACATTATCATCATCAAAACATCTCAAAACGTGGATAATAGCGTCTGTCTCACGAATATTTGCAAGGAACTTGTTACCCAAGCCCTCACCTTTTGACGCACCTTTAACCAAACCGGCAATATCAACAATCTCCACTGTTGCCGGAACAATTTTTTCCGGATTCACCAATTCTGCCAACTTGCCAAGCCTTTCATCAGGGACAGTGATTACGCCAACGTTAGGCTCAATTGTACAGAAAGGAAAATTCGCCGACTGCGCCTTTGCATTCGACAGACAATTAAAAAGTGTTGACTTGCCAACATTTGGAAGTCCCACAATACCACATTGTAATGCCATATATAATTATTCTTTTTTATTTTTTCTTTTGCGAATGCAAAATTACAAAATTAAATGCTTGACAGCAAACCATAAACCCAAAAAGGTCACTTTATAGCGGATATAAAGTCAGGCATTTCTGTTTCAATCTTCATCTCTTCCCCTGTCATGGGATGAACAAACCGCACTGACAATGCATGCAAGCACAGCCTTTCACCTGATTTACCATACAATCTGTCTCCACATACAGGCATTCCAAGCCCATCTTTATGTGCCGCATGAACTCGAATTTGATGCGTCCGACCAGTTAGTGGATGAAACAGGACCAATGATTTTTCTTCAAAGCGCTTAACTACTTCATACCTGGTAACTGAATGCTTGCCATTATCATAGTCAACCTTTTGCAATGGGCGATGATAATAATCTGCAATCAACGGCAGGCAAACCTCGCCATAATCATCAACAGGCTTACCTTCAACCAACGCCAAATAAGTCTTCTCAACGGCACATTCCTCAAAAAGTTTCTGCATAGCCTTATGTGCGGCTTTTGTCTTGGCAATTAGGAGCAGTCCCGAAGTGTCCATATCAAGGCGATGAATAATCAACGGAGATTCTGTTTCTGGAAAACGCAACCGGATAATTTCCTCAACGGAGCCAACAGCATCTTTTCCTCTTACGGAAAGCATTCCCGAAGGCTTGTCAACCGCTAAAATATAATCATCTTCATAAACAATCTTCAAGTCAGAAAATTTCCGCGAAGCACTCAAAGGGTTTTGCTCAACATCAATTCCCTGCAACATAAATTTCAACAAAGGCTCGCACTTCCCTTTACATGACGGATAAAATGACAAATGATTACGAATCTCACTTTTCGGGGAATTTCCCCACCAGAATTCGCCAAAGGCAAGTGGCTCAAGATTATTTTTATATGCATACTGGAGCATTTTTGGCGCAGCACAGTCACCTGTTCCTCCTGGAGGGAGTTCGCCGCGCTCTTTTTGGAAAATATCGTAAGCATTACTCTTTTCACCGCGAGCATTAAGAAATACATACTGCGAGAAAAGCCATTTCTGCAAATTGACTGAGCGACGCCTTCGCTCCTCACACAATGACGCTATTTTCTCTTCATACTTAGACAGTGTCTCTCGATACTCATCCAATTTTTCTTCCGCTTTAGCCTTAATACGCTTTAGTTCCGCCTTGTCGAACTGACTTTCCCTTATCATTTCAGTAGTTACAACTCCGGAAATGCGCTGCGCATCACGTTTTTTCTTACGTTCAGCCATTGAGGCTTTGAATGAATGTATCTCATTTGTAGCCTTTGTTTCTTCTGCTTTCAGTGAGTTTTGGAGTCTGGTGTATTCTTCGGAGGTCTGTAGATTGCTTATCTCGGTGTTTATTGCAGAAATATTTGTTTCTTCTGTCTTGAAGTATCCGCCTTCCTCGAGGATATCAAACACCATGGGAACAAAATAATTGTCCTTGCGAACTTCCTCAACAACGCCAGAACAACCGGCAAGGAAGCCCACTTCTTCGCCACGGCGAACAACAAGAACGCCAAGCATCTTTCCCTCAGAAAGGATATTGCCCAATTCTGTATTCTCCAAATGTTTACGCACTTCTTCCGCTGCAAGGCAAACAAGCAGATGAGGCTCATAGCAAAACGGATAAGTAAAACGCTCAGGCAAGGCTATTTTAGAAATATCCGTATTATAACGATGAAACATTTTCAACATTCAATAAAACCATACCAATAGATACGCCTAAAGGAGTTGCATTAAGATAACTTAACACAACTCCCACTCAGGTAGCCCATAGGAGAATCGAACTCCTCTTTCAAGAATGAAAATCTTGCGTCCTA
>ERZ791624.160-NODE-160-length-49139-cov-22.041786_pt1 | contig 49139 bp, 87 predicted proteins | sample MGYA00510058_ERZ791624 | MGnify/ENA primary metagenome ERZ791624 (study PRJEB30046, sample SAMN00715158) | human gut metagenome | study: EMG produced TPA metagenomics assembly of the A metagenome-wide association study of gut microbiota in type 2...
TCTTTTTATGCGTTATGCGGCATGGCGTAGAATCTGATACAATATCCAATAGCGGAAAAATAGCGGAATATTGATAGGTTTTATCTATGGCTAAAAAACTATTCAGTAGCGAAAATCAACCACAGAATAAGCGCGGAAAAGACAAGCGGAAGCTGCTTGTGGAGGCCCTTGAACGCAAGGGATTCAGCGAGGAAAAGCTGTACGATACCATTATTGAAATGGCAATGATTGAGCGCGACACCGCGATGATGAAAGAGCTTATCGTGCGATTTAGCCCCTTACCAAAGCCTGTAGCCCCTGTATTTGAGGTTGATTTTCCGGATGATGGAACTCCGGTAGAGAAGATTGACGCAGTCATTCGCGGCATTGCATCTGGAATCATCCCAGCCGACATTGGCAAGATGTTTGCCGAAGTTATTAAGACCGGCCTTGACGTCGCGGAAGTAACAGAGCTTGCGGCGCGCCTTGAGCGACTGGAGAAGTTACTGGAGCAGCAGAATGGATAAGAGCATTATGGCTTGCTTTTTGGCATCAATTATTATGAGCTTAACAAGCATAACCCTACCAAATAATGATTTTACTGGAAGCATCTTTGGCTTGATGTTCTGGTGCATTGGTTGGGTTATTGCTTTTGCGAGGGTGAGATATGTTTAAACTATCAATGTCACTAATGGCCTGTGCCATGATCATGTTTGCTATGGGTGATAAGTCAAACGAGATTGCATTTGCGATATGGGGCATCATGTTCATGATGTCAGCCACAATAATTACTATTGTGGGAGCATCCCGCCATGGCTCGTAAACGCCTGTCCGCACTGGCAATCGAAAAGCTGGAGGCGCAGGTGGATGATGCACTGACCGATATTGCTGAGTCCGCCATCTTCGGCATCTGCGATATGCAGAAGAACGTCATCAGGCGACTCAGAATGACCGCTGCGGGCGTTGAGGATGTTACCCATGCAACCACGCAGGCCGACCACTTAATCCCCGCAAAACTCGAAAGGCTGCTTTATCCAAAGCGTAATAAGGTCGTCTTTGGTGGCCGTGCATCAACCAAAACTCGCACAGTCTGCACCATCCTTACTGAGTCGGCCCGCTTCAGGCCGGAGCGTATTGGATGCTTTCGTGAGATTCAGCAGTCTATCGAGGACTCCAGCTATCAGGAGTTGGTAGACGAAATCGACCGAAAAGGAGAATCATCGGAATATCGCTGCATCGACGGCAAGATAACTCACAAACGGACGAAATCAAAATTCAGGTTCCGTGGCCTTTATCGCAACATCACCGGCGTCAAGGGTTTTGCCGGGATATCGAAAGCGTGGGTGGAGGAGGCTGAAAACGTCAGCCAGGCGTCATGGGACATCCTTGAGCCAACCATCCGCGCAGAAGGCTCTGAGATATGGGTGACGTTTAACCCAAACAAAGAAACCGATGCCACGTGGACTCAGTGGGTGGCGCCTTATTACGATAAGATGGTTGATGGCATCTATGAGGATGATGACACATTAATCATTGAGTGTAATTACCGCGATAACCCGTGGTTTTATGACACCCCGCTCCCGGCATCCATGGAGAAAATGAAGGCGGTAGACTTCGACCGATATCTTTGGATTTGGGAAGGGAAATTCAACAAGCGCAGCGATGAGCAGGTATTCGGTGGAAAATGGCGCACTGCATCGTTTGAGGTTAAACCTGAATGGCATGGTCCATACCATGGCATGGACTTCGGTTTCTCTGGCGACCCTGCTGCAATGGTTGAGGTTTGGGTGGAAAACCTGCCCGGCGACCGGCGCAACGTTTATATTAATCGTGAGTATGGCAAGGTTCATCTTGAGATTACCGACCACCCGGCAGCAATGGACCAGGCATTTCCGATGGCGCGTAAGGCTCGATGGTATGCCGACTCCTCAAGGCCGGAAACCATCAGTCACATCAAGCGCGCTGGATTTGATATTCATCCCTGCAACAAGTGGCCTGGCAGTGTTGAGGATGGTGTCACCTGGCTCAGGGGCTGCGACAGCATCATCATTCACGACCGCTGCACGGAAATGAAAAACGAGGCTGCGATGTACAGCCACAAGGTCGACAAGAATACCGGCCTTGTGCTGACTGAAATAGTTGATAAATACAACCACTATTGGGATGCGGTTCGCTATGCGTTGAACGACTATATCGTACAGCGTGGTTCTGGATGGATTAGAAGGAGCAGGAGATAAGAAAAAGCCCCGATTTCGGGGCTTAATTTGTCCTTATGCAGAGATTGGGCGAATAGTATACCCATATCCAAGATAAGCATTTCTCTCCTGAAAAGATGAGGCGCGAAGGCGGGCGGCAGCCTCACCCTTCACGGTTGCAGCAACGTAGTCTGTGGAGTCTGGGCCGTTCTCTACAACTTCGAAAGCCAGTACATTTTTAGTAGTCAGGTCGTATGTATTCATTATCTCACCCTCATTCACCAGCGGCACCATTGCCACCTCAATGACTACAATCTACGTCAACCATGAACCCACGTCAACATTTATAATAAATTATTTGTAAAGCCAGCAATGAATCCCCGCATTGCGCATTGCAGCATAAATCACGTCATCAGACACGACCGCCATTGCCACCCTGTCAGCGTCAATCTGCTGGTGCGAAGCCATGATGTCATCATAGAAAATATCGTTAGCATGCAGCCACTCATACGCATGCTTTGCCCTCATGATAAGCACATCGTGCCCGGCAGAGTAGAGCGACTTAGCCAGTGCAACGTTGCCAGCAATGGCATTGCCCTCGGCGTCGCGCAGCACACCATCAAGCTCGAAAATGACACATTTCATAAGATTTCTCCGAGAGGTTTCATTTTAATCTACGCCATGCTAGAATCTACGTCAAGGCGCATTGACATAACTACATCACCGGGGCATCATGAAGGCATACTCATCTTTTTCGTGGGAGCAGAAGGAGAAAATATACTCACTCGCAAGAGCCGGCGTGTCTGATGAGGCGCTGTGCGAAAGGTACGATGTTGATGAGGCCATTCTGCTGCGCATGTATGATGAAGTGCTGTGTGAGTTGCAGCGGCGCCGTGGATACAGCGGCCTGAAGACGATTAACGATTTCTTTCGGAATGTTGAGTTAAATAACGATGAGGGTGGTGATTTATGAGGGATATCGTGTTTATGATTATGGTGAAGTTACCAACAATATTTGCCATTTGTGCGGCTGCGTGGCTGGCATACAACAATAAAGAGGGATGGGGCTGGTTTCTTTTTGTTGCGGTGCTTGTGACTTCATCTGTAAAGATTGATGATTGAGGTGATGAAATGACAACAATTGCTTGGGATGGGATTACGATTGCTCACGATAGCCAGGCCACTGCCGGGAGTCTTATTATGGCTAACCAGCAGAAGTCTTTTGTACTTGATGCCGATGATAGGTTTTTTATTTGCGGTGAGCTGGCTGTATTGATTGTTGGTAGTGGTGCTGCTGGTGATGAGCGATACGCGAAGCAGTTCATGCGGCGGAACGTTGATGACATCATGGAGATACCAGAAGAACTGGACTTTACTCAATGGGTATTCACAGATAAAGGGAATTGTTTTGCCATCCAGAAGATTCCTGGCAATAAATATCCGGCGGTTTACGCAGTAATTCCACCGCTTGCTGCTGGTTGCGGTAGAGACTTTGCTATGACCGCTATGTATCTTGGGCAGACAGCTGAACAGGCGGTAATTACCGCGTCAGTTCTGGATGCCTTCACTGACTCGAATGTTAAAACATATAAGTTTAAGCATGGTGAGGGGATGAAATGATTATTGAAGATGAAACCAAAGCGCCAATGTGCGCAATATCTGTTTGGTTTGACTCTGAATCGGTTGTTACGCAGGGGCATGACACTATTATTATCGACAAGCACCAGGCCGCGCAGCTTATCGAAGCCCTGCAACGCTGGGTTGATGGCGAGGAGATTAAGTGATGAGCATTTACTTTATTCATGCGGAAGCTATTCTCAGCAATGGCTGCGTTGCCGAGAAGGTCGGGAAAGTGGTAATTGCTACTAATGCGGTTGCCGCGCTTGCTGAGTTTTGGTCTGAGGGTAGCGTGCAGGAATTAAAAGACCAAGGCATCAAAGTTGTCATCGACAAATTCGAAAAGGTGGAATGATGAAAGCCGTCAAAACAATCCTGTTCTGCATCATCAACCCGCACCTGATTGTGATGCTGATATTCGCTGCCATGCTTATTGGCGCAAGAAAGTCGCTTTATTATCTTTCCGATAAGCTGGATGACGCGGCGAGTTATATTCAGAATGTTGACCATAAACTCGGCGCGAAGTCGTATCCCGCATGGTTCAGATCGCTTGTTGATGATGAGGTAAATAAATGAAACGATTCCTTTTGTCATGGGCATCCCTTTTTTTAGTGCTTATGGCATGTCTCGCTCTCGCCTTCCCGGTATGCTGGTTCATCAAGTGGCAGCCACCGATGTTGAGCGATATCATGAATATCGGCGTACTGCGCATTGCAGTGTTCATGCTGGTTGCGTCTATGGTTGGCGCGTTGTTTATTAGTAAAATTGAGGAATAGCAGCCAAGCGCTTTATAATAAATTGCGGATAGGAAGGCCATCCGACAAGTGCGTTAGTCAGCGCATTTCCGCAATCCTATATTGACTCCTAATGACAAGGTATAAATCATGAATTGGAATGAAATATTTTCTTACTCCGATGGAAATCTTATATGGGAGAGGGTTAACAGGAATAGATATAATAAGCCTGGCGATATTGCTGGCAGGCTAAACACGACAAACGGTTACTTGTATGTAAAAGTAAATCAGGAAGTGAGATCGGTTCATAACATCATATGGGAGATGCACAACGGGAAGGTGCCTGACGATATGGAAATTGACCACATAAACCACATTAGAACAGATAACCGCATTGAAAATTTAAGGATTGTTTCTCATCAGCAAAACGCTATGAACAGGAGCAAAACATTAAGGAACACATCGGGCGTTGTTGGCGTATCTTGGTGCAAGATAAAAGGGAAATGGTATGCGTACATAAAGAAAGATGGAGTAATGCATAACCTTGGGAGATACACCAATTTTGAGGATGCTGCTCTGGCAAGATCGTCTGCCGAAAAGAGGCTTGGCTTCCATGAGAACCACGGCTCTTGATGATATAATGACCCTTACAGAAATGTGAGGGTTTTTTATGAGCGATAAGATCGCAGCACTGAATGCATACATTCAGCAAAGAGTAGCAAACAATAGCCGGGTTATAGAAAGCCAGAGGCGTGAGTTTAGCGGTGTAAACATAGACCAAAAGCATACCCGACTGTATGTCGAATGTGGCTATCCTGAAGAAATCACCGCCGAGATGTTCCGCTATGCCTATGAGCGCTATGCACCCGCTACAGCTGGCGTTAACCGCGTGCTTGATAAGTGCTGGCAGACTCCGCCGCAAATCCTTCAGGAGGGCGCCGATGATAAAGCAAGCACTCCATGGGAGAAGGAAGCCAATAAACTGTTTAAGCGCGCTGCGCCATTCATCAAGGATGCAGACCGCCGCAACCTCATCAACCGCTATTCCGGCCTCATCCTGCAAATCCGTGATGGAAAGCAATGGAATGAGCCTGTGGACACCACGAAAACAAAACGCATCAAGGATACTGCCATTGTCCGCTACATTCCGGCATGGGAGGAGCAGCTTCGTGTTAGCGAGTGGGAAAATGACGAAGCCAGCGAGGACTATGGTCAGCCGAAGATGTACGAATATCAGGAGTCGGTAGTCGGCGCCTGCAACAGCAACGGCAAACCAACGCGCTCCCTGAGCATTCATCCCGATCGCGTTATCGTATTTGCCGAGGGTGCGATGGATGGTTCCATTTACTCTGGTGTCCCACTTCTGCGTGCCGGGTATAACCACCTCATCGACATGGCGAAAGTCACTGGTTCAAGCGCCGAGGGATTCCTGAAGAATGCAAGCCGACAGCTCAACGTTAATTATAATAAAGACAGCGTTTCCGCTCAGTCTCTGGCGCAGCAAATGGGTGTTCCGCTGGAAGAACTGGCAGATGTGCTCAATGAGGATGTGGCGCGCCTGAATGAGGCGATTGACGCAGCGATGTTCACGATGGGCGCTGATGTCAAGGTGCTCTCAGTGACGCCAGCCGACCCAGGGCCAACGTGGACTATCGCAGCCAACCAGTTTGCAGCATCCATCAAGAAGCCATTCACTATTCTGTTTGGTCAGCAGACTGGCCGCCTTGCATCCGATGAGGATAAAACCGACGACGCCATGAGCGCCAAGCAGCGCCGTGAGGACTGGCTGGATTACATCATCTCGGTATTCATTGACCGGATGATTTCCTTTGGCATTCTGGATAAGGCGCCAGAAAGCGGTTATTACTGCAAATGGGATGACCTGCTTGCACCTTCCGAGCTGAACAAGGCCGACCTGCTGGTCAAACTTGCCACTGCAAATAAATCCGTGTTCGATGCAGGGCAGATGGCCCTGATGACCGCAGATGAGATGCGTGGCATTGTTGGCATGGAGCCGCTGAAAACGCAGCTTCCTGACGGATTACAGGAAGGTCAACAGCAAGACCAGCAATCGCAGCAAGACCAACAGCAGGGCCAGACCGATGCGCCTCCTCAAAATTAATGCCCGGCTTCCGCAGCCAAAATTAAGCATGAGCCTGACAGACCCACTCGGCGCAGCGGGTCGCGTCAACAAGATGGTGCGCGATGTTGACGCCAGGTATGTGACGCTAAAATCGCAGGTTGCCGAGCTGTTCCGCACGATTCCTGTGGCAACCGGCAATGCTGAGGCTGGAAATTATTATTATGATTTCTCTGCCTACCGCGCATCGACATTCTTTGATGAGCTTCAGCGCATTCTTGATGGTCAGCTGCTGGAAGGTGATAATTTCACGCATGGCAGGATGTGGGCATCATCCTATGTCAGCGACGCCATGTACGCCGGTACGCAGAAGGCAAACTCAGACCTTGGCGACCTGTCGTCGGCATACAAAGACAGCAGGCCGCTTGCTGAAATCCTGTACTCTCAGCCGTATCTCGACAGGCTTCAGTTAGCGTACACGCGCACGTATAACGACTGGGGTGGACTTTCAGATTACACGCGACAGCAGGTGGCGGAAGTCATCACTGCTGGCATTGCAAATGGCGATGCGCCGGGCGTGGTTGAGCAAAACATCGTTAACCGCATGGATGTATCAAGGAGTTACGCGCGCTCTATTGCTCAGACTGAAATTACCAACACCCTGCGCGAAGCCAACAGGCGCGAAGTGAAAGAGGCGCAAGTCACGCTGGGCATGGATACCATCATGCTCTGGCAGTCGGCACTCATGAAAACCACCCGCGTTAATCACGCTGCACGTCACGGCAAATACTACACACCAGAAGAAATTGACGAGTTTTATAGCGAAGGAGCTAACCGCCGCAACTGTCACTGCAGCCAGACCCCGGCGCTTGTAATGGATGGCAAGCCAGTGATACTTGAGCGGACGCAGGAAAAGCTGGATAAGCAAAGAGAGGCATGGCAGGGAGCGCATAAAAAAGCCGCCTGATGGCGGCTTTTGCTTATTTGTATTTAGGGGTTCTGTCACACATCAGGAATCCAGTGTTATATGAGTATGCACAATCCCATTTATCTCCATGATTAACCTCAACCCCACGATCAAATCCGTACTTTTCGCCGAGCGCAAATCCAGTTACAAATATAAATGTGACAACAATTGTTGCAATCAAAGTCTCTTTCGTATCTTTCTTCATGCTAGCTCTCTAGTTTCACGCCTGGAATTTTACCGGCTGCTATGGCGTAGTAAATGTCAATAGAGTTTTGCGATGTTGAAACACCAGCATCAAGAATCTCAAATAACGCCTCAATAGCCGCATATCGCTTATTGTATTCTTCTGATCGGATGGGTCGGAAAATGGTATTGCTCAGGTGGCGAATTCCGTTATCTGAAGTCCATACGCCTTCACCATAGTAAGCAATAATTGTTCCTCCGTACCACTTGCCGGCTTCGATTGCGGGATGACCAGCATCTGTCTGCTTGCATGTATATTCGATACGACACCCAACCGGTGGCAAGCCTTCGCCATTCCATACCGTCTCAGGAGCCTGGCCGATGCACTCATTCAGGTCAGCTTCATCATCAGCATCGGTTTCTTCCTGCGGCTGGTGCAGGCGGTAGGCCACAATTGCATAAGGCTCCGTCTTCACGCAAAAATCCCATCGCAAATCTTTAGCTCGCTCTGGTCTGCTGCTTTCGCTTCCATCTTGCATTTTGTAGTCCACGACATCATTTGGATGCACCGGACACTCCCCGCCACCCCACTCAATCCAGCCGTCATTTTTGGCAGCCAGCGCGGCTTCGTACTGTTCGCGGGTGATGATGGCGGTCGCCCAGTCATCAGCGATGACATCATACTTTTTCACTTTCACATCGGCATGGCCTGTGCCGTTTGCGGCTAACCATATATTCTTTTTAAGGTACGGCTCTCTGAAGTATCCGAATGCAACGCCTTTATAGATACTGCTTCCATTATCCTGTGTTATGCATTTAACTCCATCAGGCCATTGCCAGCCATTCAGTCCATCCACAACCAGCATATCAATCAGCTTCATTTCTTCTCTCCGTTATAAATGCTTTTCAGTTCATCCATCACATTCAGCCATGCTGCATGCTCATCCATGCCGCGCATCACCAGCTTTACGTAGCGATTGCGGGCCTTAAACATCAGGCGCGGGCACATTACAAGTCACCAATGCTTGATACGCAAAGCGCAATTGTGATTGCCTTGATTTCTTTTGGTGTCTTGTTCGGCATTGAGTAGGCCATCTTCACTGTTGCACCAAGCACCTTGTTGGCATCCACGCCGTACTCAGGACTTTGTGCTACCGCCATTGCTATGCTCTGAGGCACGCCGGAATCACGAGCATCAGCTGCGGCGAATCCAACATCACCAACTTTGTTGCACACTTCACCAGCCGATGCGCCAAATGAAGTCATTGCGATAATTGCTACTGCGATTAATTTTTTCATTTTTACTCTCCTGTGTTTGTGTATCTACATCATCGCCTATGATTCAATCTACGTCAATATGTTTATGATAAAATAATCTGCATCACCGGAGGTAACAAATGAAACTATCAACGCGCGGAAAGAATTTAATTAAATCTCATGAAGGGCTAGTGCTTGCGGTCTATCCTGACCCGGCAACCGGAGGCGCTCCGTACACCGCTGGATACGGTCATACCGGGGGTGACGTTAAGCCAGGAATGAAGGTCACGCAGGCAATGGCTGACGCATGGTTTGATAAAGACGTAGCGAAATTTGAAAGCGGCGTCTCGTCACTTATCACATCCCCGACAACTCAGGGTCAGTTTGATGCAATGGTGTCGCTGGCCTATAACATCGGCCTTGGTAACTTTGGCAAATCAACTCTGCTGAAAAAGCATAACTCCCGCTGCTATACCTGCGCTGCCGACCAGTTCCGGGTATGGAATCGTGCTAATGGCAAGGTCATGAACGGACTCACCAAGCGCAGAGCAGCAGAACGTCAGGTCTACATGTCATGAGGCGCCTAACTAACTGGCTTATCGGAATCTGGATGGCAATATGTTCCGCCCTCCAGGTATTCCCTGATGTGGCGATGCAGGTGTGGATGATGATGCCCGATGACCTCAAGAGCGCATTGCCGCCATTTACGGTCAAGGCAATCAGCTATTCCGTGCTGGTCGTCTCCATGCTTGCGAAGATGCATGGCATGAAGAAAGAGAATAAGGCGCTGAAAAATGATTCTGCAAATCCTAAAGGCTAACTGGAAAGTTTTTGCGGCCATTATCGGCTTCGCACTTCTGGCATTGATTATCTACGGAGAGTGGATCAATTACGGAACGGAGAAGTATAACTCTGGATATCTGGCCGCCGTAGAGGCGCAGAAGGTCAAAGACAAAGAGGCAAGCGAACGACATGAGCAAGACAAAAAGACCATCGAGCAGGAAGCGCAGAGTCGCATTGATGCCGCGCGTGCTGATGCTTCCGCTACTGCTGTTAAGTCTGGCAGGTTGCAGCAACAGCTCGCCACAATCAGAAAGCAGCTCGTCGATTATTCCCGCACTGAGTCCATTGGCAATCCAGCCTCAAACACCGGATTTTTGCTTGCCGACGTGCTCAGCCAATCTGTCGAAAGAAATCGACAACTGGCAGAATATGCTGACTCAGCAAGAGAAGCAGGATTGACTTGTCAGGCGCAATATAATTCTCTGAGGTCAATTAATGCTAAATAAAGAGAAGCGCGAGGAGTATGACAGAATGGCGGCTAATGCGGCTTCAGGCAGAGATGGTTATCAACCAGCGCGCAAAAGCCGGTATAGCAAGTCATCAAAAGATGAATATGGCCCTGCGCCTCAATTCCTGTAGTAATAAAAAAGCCCCTCACGGGGCTTTGCTTGGTTTTGAAGACTAAACAACGAAGCCGATATTTTCACCATCGAGTTTTGCGGCAATTTCAACCTCAATAATCATGGTGGCAATCTTTCCTCCCGATTGCGTGCTGGTGTCAGTTTTCACCACGCCGCCAACAATTCTCCCGTCCTGGTCCACCACTTGCAGGCGCCCATCAATAATCTCCTGATGTAGCCAGATTTTCCCAGGGTCTTTCGCTGCTTGTAAAGTCATTTTAAATCCTCATAGAGTGGTTTCATCTCATAGCCAAACATGGCTGCGTTTTGATGCTCAACACTACCAGCAAACGCAAGATAGCGGCGCCCACGATTGCTGGTGATGATGTAGGCTAACGGTTCGCCTAGTCTCGGAATGTGGTAATCGCGCTGAGCAGGTTTCTGTAACTCCACCATGTCGATTTCAATGCGCGGCACGGGGTCATATGCTGTCATCACTTTATCTCCCCATTCAGTTCATTAACAATTAATGTTGCATAGCCAGCAATGTCTTTCCAGCTATCGTCGTATGTCGGGTCGCCATTCAGGATGCGACCGATTTTGTGCTGAATCATGTCGAGCGCTTCCTTCTGGCTCGCCGTCAGGTTGTTCCAGCCGTCAACGTCGCGCATGGTGTCTTTAAGTGACTGCATGATTTCTGCGCCGTCTTTGAATTTGCCATAACGGCTTCCGCGCACGGTGATAAGAGCGTCAGCCCCTGAGTAGGTTACGGGTTCTGTGCCATCAATTTCCCGCAATGAGGCACCCATAATTGATGGGTCAGGGTTGGGGTTTTTGCATTCTGTGATTCCTTGCTCTTCGCTGATTGGCTCGCGCTGGGCGACAAGCTGAAAGTTGTCAGTGTCTATTATTTTTGCGTCATAGCGCCCGCTACGCATGTTTGTCCTGGCTGCGCCATTTGTAAATGAGTCAGCGAAGACGTGACTAAACATCCCGCAACGCAACTTTACTGTTGCACTTTGTGGCGCGCCATCAAAATCCTCAGCACTTCCTTTCAGGTATTTGTATTTCATCTCACCACCTCAAATTTAATTTTCACCACCTCATCACTTGAGGCGCCATTCTCAACGACCCATTTATATGCGTCAAACCGGTCTTCAAAGACAATCATTCTTGGCGGGGTGTCATCACTATCCCCATTAACATAAGAGACCGGGGCGCCCCTGTCGTTTATTACCGTCCATCTTTCCATCACTCATCTCTCAACGTAACTTTATTTTTCTCATCCACGCTGAAGTGCTCACGCACAAACGCATACATTTCTTCAGCGCTCCATTCCCGCATTGCTACATAGCAGTGCGCGTAATATCTGACATCTCGCAGGCTTAACGGCTGGCGCTTAGCGATAATCTCAGTCAGTACTTCCAGTGGTTCTTTGCGTTGTCTCGCCATTGTCGCTCTCCTGTGAAAATCATCTTGACGAATCTACGTCAATTAGTCAATACTCTGTGTTGTAGATTGTACCATAATGATAAAAGGTGGTGTGGAATGAAGAAGTGGCAGGAGGTGACAGAGGTTCATAAGCGCGATTGCCGGGAGACTCTGCAAATGCTTAATGTGCCAGAGTCAATCATTAAATCTATCGAGCAGCGCATTGACCTGGCTGCTATGGAGGCCGCCCATGAAGCCGAGGAAGCGCAAATGTTGTCATGGATGGACAGAACTCTACCGGGCGTTTTACATCGTGGTAAGACTACCGATTGAAGATGATGACGGGTATCTGCACAACCATAGTCAGGTGCTCAAATATTATGGCGTTCACTACAGAGTGCTGATGGAGAGAAAAAATGACTACTGATCAGGTTTACGAAAAACAATTGCTGAACAAGCTGGAAGAACTTGACCGTACTCGCGCATGGGTTGAAAGCGAATTGCGCGAGGTTCGCAACCGCATGCAACGGCAGGTTAACCGCGAAATTATTGAGTGGCGCGAAGGGCGACCACATTTCAGCAATATTGGCGAATGGGTGGCGAAATGAAACCAATGATGAATGATGATGGGCTGCTGGAGTGTCCGTTTTGTGGTAGCGAAAATTCCATGCAGAACAAGGATGGGCAATGGCATTTTGTAGTATGCCAGGATTGCGGTAGCCGCACTGATGACTGGATGGTTGCAGCGACAGCAATCATTAAATGGAATACAAGAGGTGGGTTTGTTTATAGTAATTCTGATTACGAGGATATCAATGATGAAGTGCGATCTTAATCATGAGGTTGTTTTGTCGTTAATCAATTATAACCCAGAGTCTGGGAAATTCACCAGAAAGAATGGAAAGCAATGCGGCACAAAAACAACGAAGGGGTACATCCATGTGCGATTGCTTGGTAAAAAGCGTCTTGCGCATCGTTTGGCTTGGTTTTATGTCTACGGCGAATGGCCAGAGCATGAAATTGACCATATTAACGGAGTAAAGGATGACAACAGGATATGCAATCTAAGGAAGGCAACAAGACAACAAAATGAATGGAACAAGCCGCAGCCAAGCACCAACACGTCTGGCGTCAAGGGTGTGCGGTTTATGTCAAGTAGAGGAAAATGGCGTGCTGATTGCGTGAGAAAAACACTTGGTTACTTTGACACAAAGCAAGATGCTATTAATGCGTTAATTAAGCACAGGAGTGAAAAACAAGGGGAATTCAAAAATCACGGCCATCTCTATATCGCTGACGACTACAAACAGGATGCAATGGAGCGCGCAAATGGACTTTAAAACGCAAATACTCACCGTGATAGAGCGCTGCGGCGGTGCAACCAATGCCATGATACGCAAGCAGACTGGCATGACAAACCGAGCCAGCGTTACAGGCTATCTGATTGAGCTTGAGGGTATGGGATTTATTATTAAAGAGGAAAGCGTCAGCCATGGCAGGCGCTGCTTTAAGTATTTCCTCAATCCCGATAATACTGCGCTTGATTTGGCAATTCAGACGTATCTTGAGGCGAATCCTGGACGCAAAAGCAAGCAGATAGCAGAGGCTGTCGGCGTCAACTACACCATCCTCAAGGCACGCATGCGCTATCTGGCAAGCATTGGTCAGGTTGACCGTGAAATGCTTCCAGGCGGCGCATGGAAGTATTACTGGCAGGAGGTCATCCCGTTTGGCATGAGCCGTGACAGGATGATGTTTGAAAAGCTGCTTGCCGGGGCGCGTCAGTCATGTGGTCGGTAAAGCATAAATCAGGAACCGTGCTGTTTGTCACCAATTGTGAACGCACGGCCAATAATCGAAGAGAGATGGGGTGGATAGTGGAAGAGGTAAAAATGACAAGCAGAGAGCAGTTTGAGGCGTGGGCAAAAACGACAAATTCTGACCTGGGGAGATACAAGACGGGAATTCATAAGGGTGATTTCAAGAATCCGGTAATGAGGAAGATGTGGCTGGCATGGCAAGCATCGCGCTCATCAATTGAGTTAAACCTCACTTCGGAATGGGATATCTCTTCTGATGGTAGTCGTCACTATGATGCTGACTATGTTGATGAGCAGTTATTGGCATTAGGAATTAAGGTGAAAAAATGAAACTACAACTTAACGAAATCATGGAAGCAACAGTCAGCGAACTGGATGACATTGATATGACGCTTGCCTTTGAGATTGAGGCTATCGAGCGTCAGCTTGCTGGCAATCAGAATGGAAATAAGGTATGGAGAGAGAAGGCCGTGAAGGCAAAGGGACATATGCAGCGCACCCGCGCGCTGGTTCGCACTCGCCTTGATAAGCTCTACTATGGCGAAGAAAGAATGTTGCACGGCGCCATTCTGGCTGAAATACGCAAAACGATGTCTGTCGGTAAATTCATGGATGCCGTAAACCGCGCAAAAATTAACTGCGGAATGTTAAATAAGAATAGTCCTCAATAAATTCTCTTCCGTGGCTGTTACCTTGCATTCAGGAGGTAGCAGCCATGCCAATCATACTGATATCATTCTTTGCTACTCTTTTCGCTTTTACCGCATCTCCTCTTTACCTTCTCGCGTCCGTTTCGTGGTGCATATTCATGGTGTGTTATAATCCGGGCATAAAGTAAGCGCGGAGAAAGGTCATGATTGTCAAAATTGGCGACAAGTGGGTCGTTAAATCTAAGGATGGCTCGCACCAGTTTGGCGAGTACGACACCGAAGAGGCGGCGAAAAAGCGTCTTGCTGAGGTGGAGGCATTCAAGCACATGAATAATAAATTACAGGTTAACATCCTGTACACCATCAACTCAGCCAGCAACATCAGTGAAAAGATCATTGATGGCGACCCACATTATGTCATCAAGAATGTTGTGCCGGTGGTAGATGACATTGTCATGAATGGTGGTCTGTACCCTGGCGATGAGATTAAAAAATCATTTCATGGCCTTGACGGGAAACCGGCGCCATATGACCACCCGAAGATTGACGGAAAATATGTGTCGGCCAATATGACGCGAGCCGCCAATCAGTTCAGTGTTGGCGCATGGATTGAGAACTCATCTCATGACGGCAGCAAGGCGCTGGTAGACCTTTATATTAATAAGGTGGTGGCTGAGCGCTCTGATAAAGGCAGGGAGTTGCTGTCGCGTATTGATGGTCTCAAGGTCAACAGCGCCGATGCCGAACCTGTTCAGGTATCTACCGGCCTGTTACTCAACCGTGAGCAGGCATCAGGAACTTCTAAGGGCAAAAAATATTCCTGGATTGCCCGGAATATGGAGTGGGATCACCTTGCAATTCTTCCGCCGGGGATTCCCGGAGCTGGCGGCCCTGCTGATGGTGTCGGTATCTTTGCTGCTAACGGCGAAGACATTGAGCGCGTTGTAGTCAACCTTGAGGAATCGGCAATGACCGACGAAAGTGCAAACAAAATCAAATGGTGGCAGCGTGCCATCAATCGCCTGACTGGCAATCAGCTGTCATTCACCGATATTACTGAGCAGCTCCGCAATATCATCAAGGCAGAGATGCCAGCCGACTCGTGGCCCTATATCGTCGCTGTTTATGATAATTACTTCGGCGTTGAGATTGACGGCACCATTTATATGCAGTCCTACATCGTCCGCGAGGATATGGTAGAATTAGTCGGTGAACGGGTTAAGGCTGTTTATAAGACAGAGCTTGAGCCGGTAAAAACAACTCAAGGGGAAATCTCAATGACTAACGAGGAATTACAGGCTGCATTAGCCGATGCCCTCAAACCGGTTCAGGAATCGTTGACCGCAGTCAACCAGAAACTGGCCGATGTGGAGGCGCAAAACAAAACCCTGCGCGACCAGCTGCAAGCCAATGCCGCACAGGAAGAAACCGCAATGCGCGCCGCCATTATGGCTGAGCTGAAGTTGCCGGAATCTGCTGTTAATGCGCTGACTGGCGAAGCACTGCGTGAAACCTATGCGCTCACCAGTAAAGCGGCTCCGATTTCCGGCGGGTTCCAGCCGAACCGTGCCGAAGAAGATTTTGATATGGAGGCACCTGAATAATGGCTACTATCCGTTATGGCACCATCATCGGCGGCCCGGCCCGCAAAAATGACCCGCAGTTGCGCGAAGGGCTGATGAACGTCGCTCTGCAACCGGGCGCGCTGGTCGATTTCAACTCCTCTGATAAAATCATCGCGCATGCGACTGCTGGCGGTCATGGTTTCCCTTACGTCCTGCAACACAACTATGTTGGCGGCGGTGACGTGAGCGAAGCTGTACCGGCAAATGCTACCGGCATGGCAGTGCAATGCGAATTTGGCGTAACGTATCACGCTCTGGTTGCGGCATCCTCCGCGCTGGTAAAAGGTACTCCGCTGGCAAGCAATGACTCAGGCGCGTTAAAAGTAGCTGGTACAGGTGATAAAATCCTGTTCTATGCGTATGAAGCCTACACCGTAGCATCTGATGGCGCTGAACTCGTTGCAGTTCGTCGCGCTGGCAATGCTGCAATGCCTGCGGCGTAAGGAGCCGAACAATGGAAAAGATTATCTTTACGAAAGGCTTAATCACCAACTCGCAGGTGGTTAAAGAGCAATGGCGTCACCTGACCGTTGACCGCAAGGTTTTCATCAATGGTGAAAACGCTCTGGCGAAAGAATACGGCGTGAACGCTACCGCACTGGTAACGAAAGATTACTGGCGCGAAGTGGACGACGTTACCACCCGTGTATTCCGCAACGAGTCCGGCATGGACATGATGGCCGACCTGATGACGCTGGCGACCAACATCAACATCGGTAAGACCGTGGCAATTAGCCGCATGGCCTCCGACGCTGGTAAGGTTGTGCGCACCATCTCCGGGCAGGAACCAGAAGACCTGGATAAAACCCGCTATTCCTACAGCGGTGATGTAATCCCGATCTTCAAAACCGGTTATGGCCGCGAGTGGCGTGAGCTGCTGGGTATGCAATCTGAAGGTTTCGACCCGCTGATTGATGACCAGGAGAGCACCACCTTCAACCTGCGTGCAGACATGGCGGATTATCTGCTGGTAGGCGATGCAAGCCTGAACGTGAACGGCGTTTATACCGCTTACGGCATCACCAACCACCCGAACACCGTGCAACTTAACCTGAGCACCTCTGGTACTGGCGCGCTGAACATCGACCTGCAAACCGCAACTCCTGATGAAATCGTTGAGTTCTTCAACCAGGATTTCCAGGCGGTTCTGGATGCGCAGAACGTGTTCGAGCCGGTTACTCTGTGGGTATCTCCGTCTGTTCGCCGTTCCTTCAGCCGCCCGTACTCCAACGCGGCAGGCTTCAAAGGCGGCACCATTGAGGATTATATCCTCGCATTCGGCAAAACCGGCAACGTTGGCCGCATCGCGTCTATCGGCACCAACTTCAAGCTGACCGGGAACCATTTCGTCGGCTATGTGAAGAATGCGCTGTATATCCGCCCTCGCGTCGCTCAGCCGGTATCTACCTATGCAGAGCCGCGTACCACGCCGCATGCTAACTTTAACTTCCTGACCTGGGCTGCTATGGGTTTGCAAATACGGCGCGATTATTCAGGAAAATCAAAGGTTTTCAACGGGTATGGAACACAAACAGCGTTGTAATTGATAAAGGGGGCGTTAGCCCCCTTCTTTATACCTTATCTCGCCATAAACCATCCATTGAAGCATATAGCACCACTCCCACTCTGTAATATCATCCCTTAGCCATCGGCTATTCTTTTTGAAATTGTACTCTGCGGGTTCAGCTTTAAGGTTGTACAGGCAATTAACCAGTTCTGGATGTATAAGTCCATTCTTAACAAACCAGTTCACAGGAAGAATGTGATCAATATGCCACGAACTTCTATCATCAAAATTCATCCATGGCTCCATTGTTGACTCTATATGATTAATAAATTCATCCTTTGAGTAACCAAGAACTTCATCAACGCTTGAATCAGAAAGAATGGCGCCAATCTTGACGTCCATCCTTTCCAGAGTCTTCCTCAGCAACCTATGGTGTGGATTGTCTGTCGCCCATTGCTTTACGTTTTGCAGTGCCTTTGCGTTACCATTTTTTGAGTAATACCATTTACGATAAATCTTCCTTTTCTTCTCCAGGAACGCCTCGCGCCTCAAAGGGTCTTCTCTCATCCTTTTGCTATATTTGGAGCCATTAAGCGACCTCCTTCTCCTGTTTTCTTCCTTTGAGTAATATTTATCATATGATTTTTTCCGGCTAATGCGCTCCCTTTCCTGCCCCTCACTTGTTGCGCGCTTGGCTCTGGTGAACTCATACAAGCAATCCTTGCATCTTCCTCCACCGGCAGTAAAAAAGGTGACACAACCACATTTTGCGCATGGTATTTCAGTGCAGACAAACTGCTTTAATCCCTGCTCTCTGGCTTTAATTGCCAGCTCTTTTCTTGTAGTCATGGTGTAATCCTTGCTGATTTGGTTTTGCCATCTTAGCACATCTACATTTGATGTGTTATAATTAATCAACATCAAAATAGAGGTATTTATCATGGCTAAATACGAAGTTATTGCCAGCGGAATCTTCGTCAAGGATAAAGACGGTCGGCTGCGGGAGCTTGCCATTGGCGACGTGATTGACGAATCGACTCCGCACATTGAGTCAAAACTTCGCCCGGTTAGTGAGAAAATTCTGGAAGTTGCAACTCCGCAAGAATCGCAGCCAAAGGCGAAGAAAACCAAGTAAAATAAACCCGCAAACAAGCGGGTTTTTTATTGGGGGTTATCATGGCTGTCAGGTACGAAATAAACACAACTCCGGCTGACGGAGAGGTTTTGCTTAGCGAAACCATGTCAGCAGACTGGACTGCATTGCAGGCACAGATTGTGCCGTTAAACTCTTCTGGCGACTATGAGCCATTAACAAGCGGCTCTGTTTCCGTAATGGTGTCTCCGTTCGCGTCTGGTGATTTCTGGGTTGACGTTAACAATAATAATTATTATGGCGTGGCGCTGCGACTGAAAGTGATCAAGTCACAGCTTCCTGCTGGCGTTGCATCCCTGAAAGTCCTGGTGTGGCGAGCTGACACCTCAGTGCCATCAAGTCAGGTTGTCGCTCAGCCATATACTGAGCTTGCCAATAAGCAGGGAAAGCTATTCACTGCATCGCGTCGCGTTACTGATGTTGCTGGCGGGGCTAACCTTGACAGCATTTTTATTACCGGCTCAAAACAGGTTGTGTTTAACCAACGCATCATCGGATACACCGGCAAAGGTGTCATAGCATCCATTTACCGTGGGGCTGTAGCCACTGGCGGCACCGCTGCGGAGATTAATAACCCAAATGATATTGCACCGCATACTGCAACAGCGCAGCTTCTGACTGGCTCTACTGTGACAAGCATTGGGCAGCTGACGGTGGCGGCGACGTATAGTGAAGGGAACGCATCAAACCAGGGGCAGGGTAATTCACAGGCAAAACTTGGTGAACAGGTCATCATGGCGCCTAATACTACCTATCTGTTGCGCATTACGTCACTGGATACTGCGGCACAAAATATCAATGCTTACGTTTCGTGGTTTGAGGATGACGCCTATCTTCCTTGATAAAAGAAAAGCCCCGTAAGGGGCTTTGTTTATTGTTTATCCGGGTCGGCGTAGAAATTCAGTAGCTTTATGAAATCTCTTTTCCCTGAATGATTAAGATAAAATCCGGCAATTTCATTAAATACTTCATTTGATGCTTTTACAGAGCAGCCCATGTTGAGTGCGTCACGGGCTGCAATGGCCGCTTTTTTTGTTGTTTCTTTAATGCTCATAACTAAATCCTCATTGGCATAACAATAACTTTGGCAGTCTCGCCAGTGGGTGCACTGATGTTTGCGACGGCGGCGTTGATGTTGCCGCTCAGCTCAAAGCGCACGCTTTCATATTTCGGGTTAAACAGCTTCGCCAGCTTCTCAACATCTGCCAGATATTTGGCATTAAAGCCAATCTGTTCTGCTGGCGCAGTCTGCTTCGGGATGACGCGATCAATATCAGGGAACTTGCCATCAACCTCAGAGCAAATACCTGCGCCAACCAGCACATCAAAATTGTTATGATAAGTGACAATCTTTGCCCTGGTATCAATCACTGCATAAGAGTAATTTTTTGTCGGCGACTTGCTTACCGATACGATGACGTTACTTTTTATTTTGTTTTCGTGCTTACTGGCAATTATGGCGCGATGACCGTCAGTAGCGGCAACGCGACCATCAGGCATAAAGCAAATGCCATTCAGGTAGTAACGCACATCCTGTTTGGCCTGAAATATCAAAGCACCTTCAAGAAGCAACTTGCTGACTTTTAATTTCATTTCTTCACCTTCACCATGTGTTGTTTTGCAATCTTCAGGCATTCATCGAAAATCTTGCCTTTCTTTTCACTCTGGTTGCGCCTGTAGTGGGTAATTGCGGCCTCTATGGCCGCGTTGTCGATACCTGGCAGTTTTTCGCGCAGGTTTTTCTCTATGAATTGTTCGGGGTTCATTACCAACTCTCCACCACGTTTGCGCATTCATCATAAAATAAGAAATGCCTTGTTTTTTCTTCGTAACGCTTCATTTCAAATGCGATTATGTCCTCCTGATAGTGAATTTTCTCAACCTGGCGAGCTACGCCGTCTCGCATTAGGATGTGATCGCCTTCTTTTATGTTTTTTGCAGCAGTGCCAATTGTAATCATCAAAGCTTCTCCAGAATCGCCAGCACTTCATTCAACTCCGCAGAAGGAAGGCGCAAAAATTCTTCTGTTTCTTGTGCGACATGACCCTCAGCGACAACCATATGATCTGCTTCTTTCAGCAACTGAATGAGGCGGTCAATAGGCTTAACTTTTTTGGCCTTGAGCGTTTTCGCCGTCACCTTGTCTTTACCCTGTGCCTTCGCTTCCTCAACGGCAGCATCAATAACGTTAACGGCATCATCGCCATGCTCGCGCGCCACTGCAACGGCGTTGGCATAGCTTATTTGCCCTGCATTGATGCGCTGCTTGATGGCATCAGGCACGTCACCAAGTGACAGGTGCATCTGCACATCAGAAACCGAGCGACCGACCTTCTTGGCGATTTCTTCATTCGTCCATCCGAACCCTTTCAGGCGCACATAAGCCTTTGCACGCTCAAGCGGGTCGAGTTGCTTACCCTGACTGGATGACACCATGAAGGCGATTTTATCCGCTTCATCGCCGGTGAAGTCTTTGCACTCAATGCGCGCAATTGGTACGCCGCGCTCAATGGCACGCAATGCGCCAAGGTAACGATGCTGGCCGTCAAGAATCTTGATGCGCTTTCCGTCAGCATCAGGAATAACAGTTAACGCCGGGATTGGCTGGCCTGATTCCCAGCACTGCGCGAAGTATTCAACGTGCTGCTCATCGGCTTCACGGATGTTATACCCCGGCTCAAGATAAAGCTGGTCGACAGGGACCTGATAACCTTTGTTGACCACGATTCCGCCGCGAGTTTCTTTGTCTGAGTAAATTTTTCCGAGAGATGTCATCTTTTCCTCACTTTGATAAACAGATTGCGCTGGCAATGGAGAATCCGATAACGATTAACGCCAGCTTGATTTTGAACTTACCCCACGCCTTCAGGTCTTCTTTGCGGATTTCGTGGCGGATCATTGTGCTTCTCCGAGTGCTTTGGAGATGGCGGCACGCGCTTTGTTATATGAGCACATGCATGTAAAACCATTATGGCCGCATGACTTATTACCACCTGTTTGCTCAGCCATTAATAATTGAAGTGCTTCCAGCAATTCCGGTGCGGCGGCAATGAGTTGCGCATTTGCTATTGCCACCGGACCGCGATGCTCATCATTATCAAACCAACTTATTGATGAGCAAACATTCCCAACAGTTCCGCGTACCGCGTTAATGTCATAAAAATAACCGTTATCTTCTACTTTCCACGGCCCCGGCGTACCTTTGAACTCATTCATCTTCATCACCTCTAACATTTATTGTTGTTTCTACGTCATCACTATAGCCACACCCTCAATCTACGTCAACACTTTATGATAAAATTAAACCAACAACACTCACCCCGCGCTGTTCCGTCCTGAAAAACGTAAGGCGGCGAAATTGGATATAGCAATCGGCGTTATCGTCATAGCGTTTTCGCTGGTTCAGGTGTACAGATGCTGGAAGTTCATCATTCGGAGAATAATTAATGAGAGACGCGCTTCAGCACGCCGCAAACCAGATAATTAGTGGCACTGTCGGCCAGGTAATCGACAAAGCCGGTTATACATCCATCGGCACGGGTCTTGGCCTGAAGGTGGCAGAGCAGACGCCGGTCGCACAATCATACATTGCCTCAATGATCCCCCATTCGATTACCGAGTGGGCAGCGGTAGCCTCTATACTTGGCGCGTTGTCACTGGTGGCAAAAAACCTTTTTGAGATGTGGTGGAAGATTCGGGAGAGCAAAAAGAATGGCAGCACCGACAGCAAGTGAACTCGTCGCCGCCATGGCGTCAAGAGGCGTAACTATCACCACGGCAGACGCAACGGGAATCCTGTGTCTGGTAGAGAGCATCACAGAGTGTCTTGAGCTTAATTACCCTGAAGATACATGCAGGCAGGATGCAATTCTGCTATGGGCATCTATCCTGATCGCCTCAAATACAGCTGGGAGATACATCACCAGCCACCGGGCGCCATCTGGTGCATCGCAGTCATTTGGCTATGGCAGCAAGCCGTGGATGGCCCTTTACAATCAGATGAAACTACTCGATACGGCAGACTGCACAGGCGACCTTGTGGAAGAGCCTGATGGGGCAGCAAAGCCGTGGTTTCGGGTTGTCACCGGGAGTAAGTGCAGATGAAAAGGTCAACATTAACTGTAAATATCGCAATCCGTAAATGGTGCATGCCGCTGCTGGTTATTCTGGTATTGCTGCGCCTTCCTGTTCCGCGCTGGATTTATACTCTTGAGGCCGCGCCATGTCAGCAATAGCGAGATGGAGCTATACGCAGCCATGCACAATCTGGCGGCTTACTGGCAAGGATAAGTATGGCAAACCAACATTTGCCGCTCCAGAGTCCATCATGTGTGATTATGGCTTCGATAAGAATCTGACCACTGGCACGGCAGGCAATGAGATTGCACAGAAAAACACATTCTGGACGGAATACCAGAATGCGTCTGTTGGCGACTTCATCATGCTTGGCACCATTACCAGTGCTGACCCTCTGGCCGCTGGAGCTGACCAGATTAGAAACGTCGTGAATTACGGCAATACGCTGGACCGCAACGACCTGCCTGATTTTGCGCTGGTAACGGGGTAATGTATGGCTGCCAAAATGCGAGGTATCCAGCAGGCGATTAAGCGCACTCAGCAGATAGTCGGCGAGATTACTGGCGAGAAGGCTGTGCGGGCTATAAAGAGCGCCAACTTTATTATCCGCACTGAGGCGGCCAGCATGACGCCTGTTGATACATCCAACCTCATAAACAGTCAATATGACACTGTTGAGGTGAATGGAACCCGTATAACCGGGAAGATAGGGTATACAGCAAAATACGCCCTGTACGTGCACAATGCGCCAGGTACGCTAAAGGGACAGCCTCGCGCCCACTTTGGCAAGACAAGTAACCGCTCTGAATTCGGGCCGCAGCAGGTCAGGGAGTTTGGTGGAGGTTCGTTACAGGGAAACTATTGGGACCCTAGCGGCGAGCCTAAATTCCTTCTCAAGGCTGGCGAAAACACACGCGAGCTTGTCGATCAGGTAATTAAAAAAGAGATGACGCTAAAATGAGAGATATGCTTGAGCTTGTTGACCAGTACCTTAGCGATGCCGGTCTTTATGATGGGTGGACTTCTCAGCTTGAGTTCTGGAATGATACCGAAGTTGGCACAGACCGGTTTATGGTGCTGCAATCCAATGGCGGTACGAGCGTAAGCAAAGGACTAGGCGGAGATTACTATTTTTCGCTCTATGTTGTCGGCCAGCATGGTCAGTACAACATCGAAGAGACAAAGGCAAAAGCGCTTGATGTCATCACATACATCAAGGACCATCCAGTTGATAGTTGTATTGGCATGATTCAGTTGCAGGCGCCGCTTGGTCGCCCTACGCTTACGACAGAGAAAAGGCCGGTTTATGAATTGTTGCTGAGGGTTGTTTTTGGTGAATAAAAAAGGCCGCTGATGCGCGGCTTTTAATAGTCATTACTACATAATAAATAATCAATGGCATCGCCAAGAGATTCGAATCTGGCATCATATCTCCCGGCAGAATTTGCAACAATATACCACTTCCCGACCTTTGATATACCAGCAACCCTGCTGTTATTTTGGTCAGCTATGCGCCAGTAATCATCGTGGATTTTTTTGGATTTGTATCATTGCGCTCACCGAAGATGGTTCCCGCGACAGGATTCGAACCTGTAATCATCAGATTATGAGTCGGGTGCTTTAACCAGTTAAGCTAAACGGGAATTTGGTGCACCATACTGGATTCGAACCAGTTACCGATTGCTTAGAAGGCAATTGCTCTATCCTGATGAGCTAATGGTGCTGAATGTGGCGGATAGTACAGGATTCGAACCTGTGAACCGTTTCCGGTTTATCGGTTAGCAACCGACTGCTTTCGGCCTCTCAGCCAACTATCCGTATGTGCGCCGCTTCAATCGTGAAGCTGGTGCCAGAATAACATATCCAAGATAGGTTACTTAGCATTGCAGTTCAGAGGATATCAGTTCGACGACTTTAGGGTGATCAGCCCATTTCCTTTTTTGTGTTGTGGTGGCCGGTGCTGATCTCCGGCTTTCTCTGGCATTACACGTACCCAAGACTATTCTCCAGAGATAGCGCTGTCCTCATCAAGGGGTGCCGTCTCTAACGTATCAGCCTACGCATTCACCACAACGGAAAGAGCACTGCACTTTGCTTCGTACTCCGTGGCAATCAAGTCCACCATGTAAACCTGCAATGCTCTTACCTGTTGTGTGCCCATTATTAATCACACCGGGCCAGTGCGCCGAATTCATTGACAAGGAGTCGGAAGACCTTGCTGGTGTTTAGCCGTTAGGCTACTGCCAGATACATTTCTTCGTTTGCATTTATCTTTGTGGTCAGTTTCTAAAAACCCGCAAAGTCGCACCGAAAATTATCTGCCATTTAATCTACACCACCAATCAAAACCTGTCAACATGATATAATGCGATTGTTTAGCTAAACACAGAGGATTCTAAACATGGCTATTTGTGCAAATGATAACGGCATCATCACAGGTCGCCAGTCGCTCATCGAGCTGGCTGATGGCTGCTGGGATGCTGTGCCAGCAGAGGAAGATTGGAAGTTTTTTGCTCCCATGACCTCAAAAGGCGTCGACTTCAGCCCAAGCACCACTACCTCAGAGGCTGATGATGGCGATGGTTTTGTCGCAACGCTGGTCACTACCGCAGACCTCACCATTTCCGGTGATTTTGAAGTTCGCAAGGCCGACAAGGCTGATGAGTATGGCGTGCATAACCTCATCAAATACTTTGTCACAGAAGTTAAAGCGCGTCGCCAGCCGTCGCTGTGGGTTCGTCAAACGACTGGTAACACCGTCGTGGTAGCTTACTGCAACATCACCGCGCTGAGCTACGATGGCGGCACCAACGACATCATTACCGGCTCAGTTGAATTCAAGCCTTATGATGGCTCTACCGTTGACGTGTCGAGCATCGAAGATTTGACGCTGACCACTGATATCAGTGCAACCAAAAGCGTTGCTACTGGCGCCACTCTGACGCTCGGCCCGGTAGTTGCAGCTGGCGGTGTCGAGCCTTATACCTATCAATGGTATAAAGGCACCACGCCGATCAGCGGTGCTACTACCGACACGTTCACCAAGGCCACTGCTGCCGCTGGTGATTCCGGTACGTACTTCTGCCGCGTGATGGACTCGGCAACCAGTCCTGATTACGTTGACTCCACCAAGTGTGTTGTTACCGTTACGGCATAAAGAAAACCCCCGAAAGGGGGTTTATAATTTTGGCAGCTCAGGAAATGGCATCCAGTGAGTTATTCCTTGTGATAGATACCATTTTGTGTAAAGCTGATTCCCATCCTTATCAAGGCCACATGTAATATCATCAAAGTAATCCTGAATATGCACAGCATCGTAACCACCAATGGGGAATCCATTTGGCTTTATTTGACCTCCAGTTGCAGAATAAACTAGCACCAAATCATCTTTTGATTCTGGCAGCCGCTCACTACACTTAATCCACTCACTCATCACGCCTTCCTCGTCTTGTTCTTGATGCCCCACAAAATCAGATTAGCAATAAACTTAGATCGTCTCAGGTGAATTGCTATCGCATAGTTTATGTCGATGCGCTGACCTGCATATGCAGATATCACATCTTCGTCGTCTTTGTTAACTGGCATTTTTTTGACTCCTGCATCATAAGGAAGGCAATCATGGCGGCGCGGAGTGGATTTATATCAAAGACGGCATCAGAGCTTGCATAAAAACAAACTTCAGAATCTCCGGTGATGCCATCAATTACTGTATCAACCGGTGCAGCAATCCATTTGTTATCGAGTGATATAATGCTTATCTTGTTATCATCAATAATCGGCCATGCATCTGCTGGGTTATTGCATGGGTTAAAAACATGCCAATTTGCACCATCTCCCCAATATACCTCCATGTCAGTATACGGGAGTCTTGATATGCATTCATAGTCGACCACAATCTCTGCAACACGTAAATTAATCTCAAAATCACTCATCTTGCTGTAATCAGTGCTCATCTCTTATCCTCCATCACTACGCCAATCTTAGCCAGCAACAAAATCGCCTTTACGCGAGCCTCTTCATAGGTGTAACCCTGATCGATGTAAAGGTCGATGTAAAATCTCAAATCAGCATCAGTCTCATTCATATGTCAAACCCTCAATCACCTTATGCTTTCAATCTACGTCAGTCTTGCGCCCCCTGTCAATGGTATAATTACGTCATTATGAAAACAGGATTTAGACATGAGACAACGCACACCGCTAACAGAAATCGGAGAGATGCGCATCTCCCTGGCTGATAAGTCTTTTTTCTTCAAACCATCATTTGCGGCGATGAATGAGCTTGGCTCGCCGAAAGAGATTGTCGAGCTGTATGCTACGCTTAATGGCTATGAATACGCGGCTATACTTGGCGCTATTCAGTCAATGCCATATGGCGCGCAGATTCAGGTAGCAAAAATCCTGTCACGCCCTGCCTATGGTAAGAAAGTGCTTAGCGCCGCCTGTCTCATCATGCAGTCCTGTTGCGATGATGATATTTCTGTGCTCATTGGGTCATGGAAGCCAACTCCGCGCGGTGTGAAATACGTTACCGGAAGAATGCCAGTAAATGACATTATTATTATTGCTCGAAACCTGATGGAGCACGGTATCATTGGCAAGTCTCCGCTCAAGGTTCCTCAACGCTCGGAAAATCAAAAGCGCACAACCAGTGAGTTGAGAATGTCGGATTACATCATCTCAGCCCGCACTCATTTCGGAATTACCCGCGAGGAAGCTGAAGACCTGACCATGACCGAGTATCAGCAGATGATAAAATCAAAATACCCGGAACCGGAAGGCATGACGCGCGAGCAGTATGATGCGTCCTATGAGCGGGCCAAGCTGAATAAACAGAAACTGAAAGAGAAAGCCGCCAGAAAGGCCGCTAAAAGCAAAGGAGAAAAATAATGGCAGAAGAAGTTGGCGGCATTGTCTATGAGGTTGGCATGGAGGTTTCAGGCCTCACTGCTGGTGCTAAACAGGCAGAGGATGCACTTGACAGTATCGACAAGTCAGCGCAGAACTCATCAAAAAGCATAGATAAACTTGATGGTGCGGCATCATCATCTGGCAAAGAGCTTTCAGCGCTGGCAAAAATCGTAAGCTCCATTGATGCAACCCTAAAGGATATGGCTTCGTCATCAAAAACGGCAGCCAGCTCAGTAGAGGCGACAACCTCCAGCGCTACTGGTGCAGAGCAGGTTATTGCAGCACTAAACCAACAGCTCGCGCAGATGCAGCAGGCGCAGGTGTCAGCAAACGCAACTGGCCTTGCACTTCAAAACTCAGTCAATCAGGTTACTCAGGCAATTCGCGCGCTTGGCGCTCAGTCAACTGAAACAGGCGGCTCAATCTCTGGCATTGACAGGATGATTGAGGGTCTTGGAAACCAGATCGCAATCCTCGACGAACAAGCGGAAAAAGGTGCAAGAAGTGCGGCTATACTGGCCGCACAGCTTCGTGCAGGAGATAGTGCCACCGACGCGCAGAAAGCAAAAATAGCTGAGCTTACTGGTCGCCTGTATGACATGAAAAACGGCACGGAGGCCGCCGGGAAGTCCACCGGTAACTTTAAAAATATAATGCAGCAGGGCGGCTATCAGATACAGGACTTTATCGTTCAGGTTCAGGGAGGGCAGTCTGCGCTTGTGGCATTTAGTCAGCAAGGTTCGCAGCTGGCTTCTGTATTTAGCCCCGTGGCAGGCGCAGTGCTTACCATCGCAACAGTTATTGCCGGGTCACTGATAGCGTCACTCGGCAATGGTAAAAACGCCGTTGATTCACTAAAAGAAGCAATAGCGACCATGGATAGCGTTGTGTCGGTTTCATCTTCTGGTGTCGCTGTCTATACCGACAAATTTTCCCAGCTTGCAAAAGCTAACTCAGCGGTAGCTACCCTGATGCGACAACAGGCGCAGCTTGAGTTGCAGGCGGCCCTGTCTAAAGTTTCAGCGGAAATCACAAAGGCATCAAGTGACTTTATCGGCTTTGGTGATTCACTTGTCTCATCACTTGGCGGCGGCTATGCCAGCGTGAAGCTGTTCAATGATTACATGTCACAGCTTAATATCACAACGAATAGCTGGACTGAAGCCATTAAACAAGCATCAGCAGCAGGCCAGGCAGGTCAGACGTCAATGAATGGCATGATTGCCACGGTAGGCGCGTTAGCTGGTAAATTCCAGCTCTCAGACCAGCAGGCTTTCGAATTTGCAAAACAGCTTTCTGATATTGCAAAAAACCCATCTGATGAGAAGCTAAAGGCGCTGATTATCACGTTACAAAAAGTCAGCGAAGGAACATCCAGCGGAGCGGCAACGGCACGAGAGTATGCCAAAAGTCTACTGGCTATTGTAACTAGTACGGCTGACGCAACACAGCGCCTGAAAGTTTTAAAACAAATGACTGATGAGTTAACTGACTCTCAGGATAAAGCGTTGCAGCAGGCTAAGCAGACCCTTTTCATTGAGCGACAGACTGGCGTAGAGAAACAGAAGGCTCTCGCATGGCGTGATGCTGAGAATCAGGGGCTAAAAGCCGGGACTCAGGCATTCCGTGACTATTACAATGTTCGACTGCAAACCTATCAGCAACAGGAGAAAAATGCACAAGCCCTGAAAGATGAGCGTAGCGCGCAAAGTGCTGCGCAATCAGCGGCGAAAAAAGCAGCCACAGAGCAGGAGAATATCGCCAATAAACTTGAGCAGCTTCGCCAGAAGTCACTGCTTACCGCTGAAAGTACAAGAGAGCTTAACCGCGAACAGTCAATACTGGCTGCTCAGCAATCACTTGGCAAGGGAGCCACTCAGGAGCAAATTAACCTTGCCGGGCAATATGCTGCTAAGGCATGGGATAATGCTAACGCGCTCAAGGCTCAGGCAGAGGCGGAGAAAAAAAGAGCCGAAGCTGTAAAAGGATTTGCTGCATTAAAATCGCAGACATCCCCAATGTTTGCTGTTGAAACAAATTATCAGAAAGATTTAGCAGCGCTCAATGCTTACGCAGTAGCTTACCCGCAAAAGATAGCGGAGGTTGAGCAGGCCAGAGCAGCTATTGAGGAACAATACCGCCAGCAGCGCCTTGATGCCATGTGGCAGGAGTGGAGTCAGCAAAATGCGGCTACGCAAGCGGCTGCTGCTGCATTTGATGCTTTTGGGCAAACCGCAAGCAATGCCTTAACTGGCGTTCTGACTGGCTCAATGTCTGTTAGTGAGGCGCTACAGTCAATAGGGAGCAATGTGTTAAATGCGGTTATTAACTCTTTCGTTCAGATGGGTGTGGAGTGGCTTAAATCGGTGATTATGGGGCAGGTTGGTATGACCGCAGCCGCAGGAATGGCGGCGGCTCAGGCCCAGCTAATCGCAGCGGCAATGGCACCAGCGGCAGCAATGACCTCGCTTGCTACAGCTGGTGCGAACGCAATCCCTGCACAGGCTGGCATTGTTTCCACCGTTGGTGTAGCTAAAGCAATGTCTGTTGCCGGTGCATTAAAGAATGGCGGCCCTGCGCAGGCTGGATCAATGTATCAGGTCGGCGAGAACAACCTACCTGAAATCTTCCAGGCCAGCAATGGCAATCAGTACATGATACCTGGCGACAATGGAAAGGTTATAAGCAACAAAGACCTTACCGGCGGTTCTTCTGGTGGTGGCTTAATTATAAATAACAATGTTTATAATAATTCAAGTGGAGCAACAGCAACTACCAGTGCGAGAGACAATGGGGATGGCTCGATTACAATTGAAACAATCGTCGCAGATATAGACAATGGAGGCGCTGTTGGGCAGGCAATTTCAAGGAATTACAGCACCAACAGAAGAGCTACAGAGTAAAAAAAGCCCCTTACGGGGCTTCTTTCATTATCTCATTCATAAGTTCTGGTGAATATTTAAGCCACTCCGTTGCGCCGTTAAAGCCTTTAAAACCACTGGATTCGTATTTATTATGATAATAATTTTCAATTTTACGAGCCTTAACTCCATCTGTTTTTATTTTATGTATGAGATCGAAATCAAATGGAGTAACTACCTTCAAGTGCCTGACCCTATTTTTTATATCCTTTGTAACGCCAACTTTTATCGAGCCTTCTCCCATCAAGAAGTACACAAAAGAAACTCTGTTTCTATCAAACCCCCTAACTGCGCAAGATGGGCATCCTTGTCCAGATGTGTGCGCAGATGGAGTCTGCTTGAAATCACCATGCTTCATGCATGTTATTGTCACAGGTGTGTGGTTATTTTTATATTTAACATTCTTATAACCATATTTATCCCCATGGATAGAAATTGCCTTGCTGATAAATCCAGAGGAGTTCATTTTCTTCTTTCCTGAACACATGGAACAGCCAAAGCCAGCAAGGTGACTATAAGCCCTTTGCATAAACTCACCATGGTATCGGCATGTTATAGATATTTTGTCATGAATTTTGTTAAATTTTACAAGATTGTAGTCATAATTGTTGCCGTGAACATCTTTGGCTCTAGAAATGAATTCTTCAATGGTAATCTTTGCTGGCATACACAACCTCGTAGCAGGTTCGTAGAGTGAGGGTGCAGCAGGATGTCTACGTTCATCTTTTCGTCTGGCCGGACTAGCTGCACTGTGATTGTACCATCAACGTGCTAAAATACAACAATACAAAATGGAGAGTGCTATGGCTATTCCTTACCCATCGTGGCTACCGCTTGCGCAGCGTGCCAGCAAGAATATGACGACTCAAACCCCATTCCGCAGCGATCAGCCTGCGGTTGGGGCGCCAATATTTCAAAAGCTAACGACCGATGTTGCAGTAACATGGAGTTTGACATGGGTTTTCACGCTCAGGCAGGAGCGGGCATTTATGCAGTGGTTGAGAAGCCCAAATTATCTCAACAAGTGCAATGAATGGTTCACGATGGATATCGATCTTGGTGGCAGCGGATTACAGAATCAGACTTTGCACTTTACTGATTACCCCGTGCAGACAAGCATTAATGGCGGCATCGTCACATGGACTGGAAATGTCATCTGTAAAACCCTCAATAACTCCATGGATGAGTTTGATGATGTGCTTGTTGAGCTTGATGAGAGATGGTATTCATGGCTTGATGAAGTCGTTAACAGGGATTTGCCGGAGTATCCATAATGCCAACATTGCGTGAATACCAGTCAAAAAGGCCAAACTGGAAGCTGTATGACACCATAACCTTTTATCATTCTTCATTTGGTTATGTCAGGCTAGTTGGCAATGAGTTTTCTGATGTTGTGCTTGGTGGTCAGACTTACCAGCCAGTGCGTATGGATGTAACCAGAAGCCAGCAATCGAACACGCCGGTAATAAATGCCACGCTGAAGTTTGCGCGACTGGCTAATGACTTTAAACAATATTTAAAGTTATGGTCAGGCTCTGGACGCATTGAGCCTATCACTGCGTTATATCAGCGTTTTGACGAGACTGACAAAGATACACCATTAAAACCATATACGCTTTATGTTAACGATGTGACGCTTGATCAGTCTGATGTAACTGTCTCCATATCTATAAAAAACCCAATCAATGGTAACGTGGCAAAACTTTATGACATCACAGAATTCCCCGGATTGCGTACCGTTTGACGATTTTGAATGTATGATGGCCGGCAAGCCATACGTTGACAGATGCTGTCACGTTGATGCAGTTGACTGCTGGGGTCTGGTAGTGCTGTTCTATCGTATTTGTATGAATGTCAATGTTCATCATGATGATTCATATTCAAATGGCGGGGATTTTGTCACTTGTTTCAATGGAGAAGTTTCATTCTGGAAAGACACCGATCATCCAAAAATTGGCGATGTGGTGGTTGCCTATCGTGGGAGTCATCCGGTACATGTCGCGCTATGGTGGGGTCGTGATAAAATACTGCATGCGCGAGAGAAAACGGCAGTCAAGACAGACCGCCTTAAAACACTCGAAAAATTATCAACAAAATTAAGGTTCCTGACTTATGCCGGTTATTCACATTCAGAAGATGCCAGGAGTTCCAAAAGAGACGGGTAATGTTCCTGCTGGCACTAATCTGTGGAGATGGCTGGAGAATTCCGGCCTTCCATCTGACATCAGGATTGCGTTGAATGGCCGCATTTTTGGACCTGATGATGAATTATCGATATCGTTAAAACAAAACGATATTGTTAACATTTACTGCCAGCCTCGCGGCGCCATTGGCGACCTTATCAGCACGATACTCAAGCCTGTAACTAAGGTTCTTTCTTTTCTACTGCCAAAAGCATCAACGCCATCAACCAGCACTGGCGCGACGGTTGAATCACCCAACAACAGCCTGAAATCGCAAACCAATATTGCGCGAAATGGAGAGGCAAGACCTGACAACTTCGGTCAAATAAGGGCATTCCCTGACCTGATCCAGGAATCTCTTTTTGAATACATTGACGATCTGAAGTACGTAACTGAGTTCATGAATTTTGGACTTGGGAAATACACCATTTCATCGGTTCGCTATGCGGAAACTAACCTTGGCTCCCTGCCCGGCGCCACTCATGTCATTTACAATCCTGGTGACGTGATTGGACAAATCATTGAGCCTTACCAGTTCGACGGGCTTGATGGTCAGGAGGTTCCTGGGCTTAACGAGTCAGAAGATACCCCGATAGAGACAGCGACCACGACATCTGTTACCAGTGGCGATTATGCTGGCGGTCAGCTGTTAATGGTCATACCAAAAAACACTGATTTCGATTACTTTATGGGGCTGTCTTTGCCTCACTCCGTATCATTAACAATAAATATTACCTACAACTCGACATCCGGGCCAGTTACTGAAAATATCCAGCTTAGTGGCAACATCATTTCAGCTGAGGAAACTGAGACAGGCATCATTCCTGATATTCAGTATTTCTATAATTTCACCTTCAATAACCTGACTGGCGCAAATCTTGGCAACCTGACGGGCGCAACCATCAACAATACTTATTTCCAGATTGTGGATAATGAGGCGCTTGTTGTTGGCCCATATGTTGGAGCCGTGGAGTCTACGCAGGTATGGGTTCACGTTCAATCGGAGCTTGGGCCTACCAGTGGCACGGCTGATTACCTGATCAAAGTATGGGCGGTTGATGATAATGGGGATGCCATTCCAGGAACTGAGGAGCAGCTTGCAGACAGTATTGACAACCCATTCAATCAGACAACCAAAACCTATTATCGCACGTATAAGTTAACTCCTGCTTATGGACTGGCTAAGTATGCTATCAGCATTGAAAGGACAAACAATTCAAACTCTGGCAACCGCGTAACTTTGCAGGCGGCGCATGCTATCAACATCCGCGAGAATGTGGTTTATCCTGATGACACCCTTGTTAAGGTTACGGTGAAGGCCACGCTTCAGCCCACATCAGTATCTGAGCGCAAATATAATGCGCTGATCACCCGCTGGACTATTGGATACAACAGAACAACCGGGACAGTCGACTACACGTTAACTCCATCAAGAAGTTTTGCAGATTCAGTGCTGCATAACTGGCTTATTACTGCTGGTCAGCCTGAAAGCACCATTGACATAGGCAGGCTCTACGAAATAGCTGATGCGCTGCCTGATGAGCGCCTTGGGTATTTTGATTACACATTTGACGATGAGGATAAATCGATCGGTGAACGAATTCAGACCATCTGTGATGCAGCTCGCGTAACGGTTTTTTGGGATGATGGAGTTTTATCTTTTTCAAGAGATGAGCAAAAATCAACTCCTGAAACCGTGTTCAATACCAGAAATACGAAAGCTGATAGCTATAAAATGTCTTATGACATGACTTTGCCGGGGTCATATGATGGCGTAAGTGTTCAGTACCGCGACCCAAGTACCAACAAACAGGCTTACGTTTATTATAAAGTTGGGGCATCTGGTATCGAACCGGGAGAGCCAACTAAGCCGAAAAAATTCGACATGCTATATGTTCGAAACCTGTATCAGGCAACAGACAGGGCCATGCTTGAATGTAATCGGCTGATGTACTCGCGGCGCGGAATGGAGATAAAGGCGCTTGCTGATGGAGAATGGGTAAACGTTGGCGATATGATCTCCGTTGTCGACATTTATGATTCAGTGCAGCAGACTGGGGTTATCCGTTCAAGGTCTGGAAACGTATTTACCACCAGTGAACAGCTCACGGCAGGAAGCGGTCTGTTTGTGGTCATTACCGGCGCTAATGGGAATGTGTCAGAACGCCTGGCTTGTACCGTTACTGGATTGAATACATTCGAGTGCGCATTGCCATCTGATTTCGAGTTAAACATTTTTGACGGTGTTAATGTTCAGTCAGAATCAAGATATGCCATCTCAACAGAGGTTGAGCTTGACTCAACGTTATGGACAGTCAGACAGAAAACTCCAGGCACAGATGGCACTGTCTCTCTCACCGTAACTGAGTACAATGACGCCATGTATGCCTACACCAACCCTGTTGCATGATACAATAGGGCAATTAATGATTACGGAGATCTCAGCCGATGGCTACTACCCCAACTAACAAGCCAATTCCTTCTGAAGACCCGCGCGACCTGAAGTTTAACGCCGGAAAGATTGATGAAGAGGTTAACGGAAGCGCTGATTACTACACCGACCGATTCAGCGTGCAGCGGATGACGAATACCGGCAGGAATACCCAGTTTCAAAGTCAGATGACTCAGCAGGCTGATGACTGGCTTTCTCAATTAAATCAGCAGGAATCTGATTTTCAGCAATTCCTCTTAAACTCTGGTTATCAGTTTTTAGGAGATTATGAAAATGGTCCATACACAATTGCCGCTCGCAACCAGATTATTCGTTATCAGAATGAGTTCTGGCGTTTGAATGCGGCTACCAACCCACCATATGCAACAACTGGTGTTAATAGTACGTCATGGGCAACCGATGTTACGCATCTGGTAAGTGTTGGTGATGCAACGTTGAGACAAGATTTATCTGCACCAGATGGTTTAAAAATTATAGGGTCTGTAGCATCAGTGGCTATTTTGCGGACCATCATCGGCGCGTCAGGTCAAAAGATAAATCTTAAGGAATATGCGTCTGGCGCCGGTTCATCAACTGGAGGGCAGCTAACTTGGATTAATAACTCAAGTTATAGCGACGACGGAGTGGTGTTTTTTAGGGTGAATAGTTCTGGGGGATGGATTAGAGACTGGAGAAAGGGAATTAATGCAGAATGGGCGGGCCCACTGGTAGAAGTTCCAGACGCGTCAGATGCGTTGAATCGTATTTCATTTGCATTAAAGACTTTTAACGCAGAAGTTAAACTACCATCTGGAAATATTTATATTGGAGATACTTGGTGGTTACAAACAAGTCAATTGAAAGTAACTGGTAATGGCTCTAATACATGGTTGATAGGAAAGCCTACTAATGCCTCCGGCGCCTCAATTAATACACCCATAGTGCGGGTATCTAATGCTTTATGGGATTCGGTAACTGTAAACGGCCAATATCGATTGCAGGACATCGATTTACGTGATTTTTGTATCGCTGGAAGAAATTATCCACTAAATCCCACATCACAGACTTTTGCGCAATCCTCCAGAGATGCGCTATTCTTGGGTGGTTTCGGGTGGGATTTCCAAGTCCAAAGAATATGGTTCTATAACTTGGGCCGAAGGGCGGTTGTTGCCGAGGATTTATGGGATGGAGATTTTCTTGAGTGCAAATTTCATGAAATTTGCGTTGATAAAACTTTTTCTCCTTCTGACGCAGCACCGCAGACAATGGTGTTTAAACGAAAGGTAGATTCATGTAATGCTATAAGAATCACAAATTGCCACTTTGAGCATTGTTATCGAGGTGCTATAAACGTGCAGGATCTATGTTATGGTTTCTTTCTATTAAATAATAAATTTGAGGCTCAAAACCAAAACACGGATTATCCTGTGGAGTACCCTATATATATAGGCAATAACCATCGAAGCTTTGTATGGATCGGAGGTTTTGCCGTCGTATCGCAACAGGCAAAATATATCCATTTCGCAAGAATTTGGGGTGATTATACATCAATATCAGATGTCAAATTTATATCACCAGGTAACAACGATGGCGCCGCTCTTTTAGACCTCAGCTATGGTAACTATAGTGGCGGGGCCACCGTGAAGATCTCCGGCGATGTGCGAGGCGATATTTTAGATTTAAGCTCTTCCCAAGTGGCGCCAATTTTAAGTAGATTGGGGAAAAATGATTTTTCAGGTACTAATTTAAAGGTGTTTAATCCTGGAATGGTTTTCCATCTGGCTTCTACAGCCAATCCAGATGACGTATCCAAGGTTAGAATAACAGGGATAGGAACAAATACCGGAAACCCTATAATACACCAGGGAAATGCTATCCATTATGTAAATGGATTGCGTTACCGAGGAGTAGCGTATACATCATTAACTGATGTGACATCCAAAGCAGATATAGATGAATACGCACTTTTGTATAATTTATCGACTACTGTTACATTTTCTATGGGCACAATAGTTGCCTCATCATCACTTGCGCCGACATCCTCAGATGGCACGAATACCGGGTCGGGAGGAAACGTTGTGGGGCAATGGATGTGCATGGGTAACTGTCCTCCAAATAAGGTTTCTTTGTTCAAACGCGTATCTTGAGGTGATAAAATGGGTCCTGTTGAGGCTTACACAAATGCTATCGAAAGTAGATCTACTAGTGATTTGCAGGATGCGGTACTTACAATAGAAGACGCTATCATTCAAAATGAAAATAACAATATGACGCATTACAATTCTGCATTAATAGCAGAATTAGAAATTTTAAAAACAGAATTGTCTAAACGTTAAAATAAAAGGGCCATTCGGCCCTTTTCTTCATCAAAACGGAATATCATCGTCGAAATCCATCGGCGGCTCGTTTGCCGGTGGTTTTGGTGTGTTTGATGGTTGCTGGGGTTTGCCCCATCCTGATTGCTGATTACTTCCTGACTGTTGCCGTTGCTGTGATTGTTGGTTTCCATTATCACTTGATTTACCACCAATCATTTGCATGACGCCGTTCATAGGCTGCAAGACGATTTCAGTGGTGTATTTTTCAACTCCGCTTTGGTCTGTCCATTTTCGAGTGCGTAATTTACCCTCTATGTATACCTGGAAGCCTTTGCGCAGGTATTCGCCGGCCACCTCTGCCAGCTTTCCGAAGATAACCACGCGATGCCATTCTGTCTGCTCTTTCTTTTCACCAGTGGCTTTGTCATTCCACTGTTCTGATGTTGCCAGAGACAGATTGCACACGGCGCCGCCAGATGGCATATATTTAACTTCCGGGTCTTGGCCTAGAGTGCCAAGAATAATTACCTTGTTGATTCCGCGAGTCGCCATAAATTACCCTTAAAAGTTTTCGATATTCTGTTGAGATGTTGATGGCTTCTCTTCGTTTACAGATGACGCTGGCGCATCTGTTTTCTGGAGTTTGGCCGGGTTAAAATCACTGCCGCCAGCAATGAATTTCGCTTTCATTTCCTGGTATGCGCCGACGATTACGCGAGTAGCAGCGTCATCACCACGGAATGATTTGTATTCTTCACCATAAATAGCGGTAAGCTCATCCATGTTTGCTGCTGAACGAATGAGTGCGGCTGCATCTTTAGGAGACTTCCGTGCGGCATTGCCATCGTCATCAGCCTGCGCAATACCGAACATAGACGCAATAGAGTAGCGGCGCGCATACGTCATTGCAGAGCCATAACCCTGTGCATCTTTCTTAGCAACAGGCATTGGCATGATTGAAGACATGTATTCACCAGACTCATGCATGATTGTTGTTTCCAACTTCAAAACATCAACCGTATCGCTCTCAATGGCGTTCTGGATGATGATAAGACCGTTGGCCTCAAGCGCTGGTCTGATGGCATTCAGGAATGACTCAAGGTTAGCATAGTTGCTTTTAAGGTGCGGGTTTTGCGCGTTCTTTTTAGCGCTGCTACTCATTACCTTGCGCGCTTCTACAAGAGCCTTAATCAGGCTTGCTTTCTGTTCTGAAAATTTCATCACTTCGCCTCATTTACTATAAATTACAGGTTAAACTGCTTTTTGAACCATTCCGGCGTTTCCATTTCGATGACCGGATTACCCATTGAGTAACCGGGCCATGAATTGGCTTTTTTGCATGCCTTATAGATTTCCATCGCGCTGCGCAGCTGAATGCGACCAATGCGTAACTGCTCATCCGTCAGGCGAATCAACGCAGGGATGAATGGAGATTTTTTCTCCTGCACAAGAAGGTTTACCGAGCGAGGAGCATGCCCATAAGCCTCGACAAACATGTCGTGCTGCATTGCCATCTTCATAAAGTACCCGAGCCGCGCTGCATGGCGGAAAAACTCATCAGGCTTGGCGCTCACTGCTGTTTTGTAGTCGATGATGTCGCCACCGCGAGTAAGGCAGTCAAAGCGTACTTTTGATGGCTCGCCAAGCAACTCACCGAGAATTGACACCTCGGAATAAGCACCAGAAAGCAGGCTGCTGTAATAGCTGTTGGCATGAATTACAGCACGCATCTGAATGATGGCGTCATAATCAGTTCCTTCAAGCATCTGCTTACCAGCTGCCAATTTCTCAGCTTCTTCACGGATAACATCGTAAATCTTCACTTTCTCGCCAGTGGCCTGAATGATTTTAATCACTTCGGCTTTAGTCTTACCTGAAAGACCTTTGATGCCGCGCTCTTTCGCCCATGAGTTCATGTCGGAAGCAGTTACCAGCACAGTGCGATTGCCATCTTTGTCTTTTGGAAAATCTTCGACAACTGGCATGCGGGCATATTCTACTTCGAAGCGCTCAGGCTCAAGCAGAGCGGTATGGCTACCAGTACCAAATATCAGAGCCTTTGACTGCTCATCTTCTTCGTCTTTGTAGCGCCACGCTGCCGGACAGCGGTCATAGATGTTCCACAGGCCAGAGCCGTTGATGTGCTCTGTGTCAGCGTGGTACTGCTCGTTGCTGAGTTCATTGTTTAGGTAGACTTTCATAGTTATTTTCCTAACGCCTTATTAATTGCAGCATCCATTGATTCAGTATCAAATCCGCCTCTATCTGGAGAATCCATCCACCATTCATCTGATTCTTCTATAATTTTTCTCGCCTTAATCAGTTCAGCAAGCAACTCAGGTGCTGCTGCCATTAGTTTGAAATCATGCTCAACAGATGAGTCAATTTCCCATCGCATTCCATTAAATTTTGCTCCCTTATTTGAATAAGCAATATTTCTAGAATCATCATTGTGGCATCCCGGAGTATCATCAACGCAACTGGCAGGATAAATTGCTGCGCAACCACCTCTGATGTCTGCAATCCATGGCCCCGGCGTACCTTTGAACTTATCCATCTTCATCACCTCACTAGTTATTGTGTAATTGAATCTACATCAATCTACGTCATTCATCAAGCCCAAAATAGAATAACGTCGCTCTTTTTATCTCTTCAAGACCATAAGCAATAGCGCCAAAATGACCCTCTGCAATGGCGCACTCAAGAACCTCAATCTGCGATGGCGATACTTTTGATTTTATCTTGTCGCGGCGCTTCAACTCAATCAGGCCGCATTTATGATTAATTCCGTTGGTTAGTATCACGTTGTCGCTTACGCCGCTCCTGACGCCCATTTTGCGGCGTTTTTCGATGAATTGCGGCCCACTCTTTGTTCCAGTCTCGTTAGGCACATGAAACCACAGAGCATCAGGAAAACGGTATTGCATCCACAGACCATACGCCATCTGGTCAGATTCCTCCCTTGGACACTCCCCGCGATAACCGCTATCAAATACCCATATTCCACTATCAAGCTGCTTCAATTTGTTCTCCTATGAAATCCTTGCGGTGGATGATATCGCGTCCTTTATCGTTAAAACGATGCGTAATGCGCTTAGGCGCTCGGATTAACCCGGCGTAATGCATGAAAGTCTTCGCATCATGGCAGTCCATCATTTTCTTCATAATTGATTTATCTTCCAGGTGCGGAAGCAGAGCTTTCATTTTAAACATATCGCGCAGGTGCTTTGGCTTGCCTCCAAACGGATAAAACACTTCATTTGCCCAACCGGTCTTTCCATCAGCCTTTACCACCAGATAACGATAAAGAACCCCCTCAGCGTCTTTAGTCAACTCGACTTTAAAATCTTGCACATCTGTCCATTCTTTATCCGTGTAGGCTCGCTCATTAAGCGCCGCATTAGGGTCGCGCAAAACGTGATCGCATTGACGGCAATAACGAGCTGTCGGGTCGTTCTTTGTTCCACAGCCATCATCAAAAATACGGATGCCGTGCTTGTCGAAACCACAGCGAATGAAGCTGAAAAACTCTTCGCATCGGCCATCTGGAGACGTTGAGTCTTTACCGATGCAGCGCCGTGCATATGGGCTGTTCATAGTCTGGCATTTAGGGCATGGAACCTGCTCTCCGCTACGCTTGGCGCGCTGCGCTTCTGCTTCCTCAAGAATAGGGTCTTCATACAGACCGCCAAGCTCGAACATGGTTCCAGTGAAGTCAAGGCAAAGATGGTTTTCTTTCACCAGACCTGCGGCAATCTGGTCTGGCTTCAATAATCGCATGCCACGGCCAAGCAACTGTGTAAGAAGCGTCAGCGACATGATTTTTCTTAGGATGACAGAAGTATCCCAATATGGGATGTTGACTCCAGTCGTCAGGCAACCGATTTGCAGCGTGTATTTTTTACGCCCGGTGGCCGCGTCTTTCAGTGCTTTCCGTCTGGCTTTCTGCCCCATATCCTCAGTTACGATTGAATAACTTCCTTCTGGCAGATATTTCGCCACATCTCTGCAATGTCGCTTTCCAGCACATGTAATTAAAACTCCGTTTCTTCCAGATGTCATGGAAATAACACTTGACATTATTTTATCAAGCTTTTCATTTTGCTTGAGAATGCTATTTTCCATTTGCTTTAGCTGCTCAGCGGTAAAGTCCTGCACTCCGTCAACGTCACTACTGGCAAACTCATGCAGATCGTATTGCAAGTCATCGATATCCTGCCCACCAAAGATGGTAGGAACAAGAAACCCAAGATCGACAAGGTATTTCGTGCTGATGTTGACGATTTCGTGCTTCCAGAATCCACCTTTTATTGATGTCACTCCTCTGAATGGGCTTCCGGTATAGCCAATAATTATGATGTCGTGACCGTATCTTTCGCGGCATCTGCGGTTTAACTCATTAATAATAATTCCATACTGAGAAGATGGATTCTCACTAATTACATCCTCCCAGTCAACTTGATGACACTCATCAACAAGCGCAAATCTTGGGCAAAATTCATTCAACATGCCGCTGATTTTTTTATCGAAAAGGTTTCCAAAAAGACGCGCAACCATTGATGCGTGATTTTTCTTATCGAATTTAAAGCAGCACTCTCCGCGAACAGAAAAAGCTCCAGCAAATTTTATGCCTTTCCCTTTTATTTCTTTATCAAACAGCCCATTAATTATTGTTCCCTCCGTTCCCGCTATAAGGGGATATGCATACGCCTTACGCCCAAGAGATGCGCTAAACAGAGAGTTTTTTACGCTCAAATTCCAGAGTTCCTCCGCATCCTGCTCAATAATTTCGCCTTGTCGCGCGATGACAAGCCCCTCCCACCCCATATCCTGAAACCGACGGGCAATCATGGCTATCATGATGGTCTTACCGGCGCCAACCGAAGCAGTTACATAACTTGGCTTTGGCTGCTTGCCAAACTTGCGGATAACCTCCGCTGTCTTTTCATATACCAGCCACTGATAGGGGCGCGGTTCAATTTCCCCGGTATGGATGCTGGCCCGCAGCTTATTCATATCCAGTTCAGCAATCATTGCATCAATTTTTTGCACTTCATCCACCTTTTTGTTGCTCAATCTACGTCACAATAGTAGACTGAATCTACGGCAATAATCAAGGTTAAATTATGCGATACGACTGGAAGGATATAGAGCCTTTAATGTTAGGAAACTGGCAGGCTGCCATCATGTCGATAGTTAATGTCGACATGAGAATTTTCAACGGTAAGCATCAGCCATGCCCTAGCTGTGGAGGCAGTGACCGGTTCAGATTTGATGACCATCTTGACTACAAAGGCGACGGAGGCGCCATATGCAACCAGTGCGGAAACGGCAGCGGAATCACCTGGCTAATGAAGCTGTCAGGAATGACGTTTCCAGAGTCAATGGAGGCATTGTCCGGATTTCTTAACATGCACCCACGCGAAAAACTTGAGGCGATTAGAAAGCAACTTCCGAAGGTCAACCATGTTTCTGACTACCTTACAGAGGCAGAAGTTGAGGCGATCATGAAAAAGGTGGGAAATGACACCGTAACAGGTAAAACCGGTGAACTGGTGGCAATCCCACTCTATATGGCTGGAACTATGACGCCATGTAATGTGGCATTCATTGCTGACGATGAAAGCGTATCATTTCGCGCTGGTTTCAGCCATGAGTACACTCGAGGAAGGCTAACGCGCGGTGCCGTTACACCCATCGGCGATAAGACAGAATGGACATACCTTGTGTCCAATTACTTTGACGCCTGGCGAGCGCATCGGCTTACAGGCGCTCATATCTGGTGTTGCTGGTCGCCTGAAAATATGGCTGAAGTTGTGCGCATTGTCAGTGAAGATGTCCGGTCGAAAATGCGATGCATCATTAATAATAATTTCGATGAAATATGTTCCGCTGAAAATGCTGGCCTTCCGATACTGATTACTGATGACGGGCAGGATATCCGCTATAGCGGTGCAATAAGAAAGCGATTGTATAAACCTGATGAATTATTTGAGGCACTAAAAAACAAACCCTCCTGATGGAGGGTTTTTTGTTTACCACATTAGATGATCGACAGGTGGTGATTGCTTCATGCTTAACAACACAAATCCTTCAAGATAAGAACTAACATCAGCAATGTGTATGATTTCTCTTTTAACAAACCGTCCAGTAAAATTTACTCCATTCCACTCACAGAGATTAAGCGTATCGCCAATTTTATAATCACGGTCGTTTTTTCTTAATTCGGCAGTTTTTAATCCTTCATAAACAGGATTGAAATGCTCTGGTAGTATTTTTAGGTTGTGTTGTTTAATCATTTTAAATAGCCTCACCTTATCATTAACTTGGAAATTTCAACATTTGCAGGAAGATGGCGATGCCAGTATTTATCAATAACATGGTAATTTGATATCAACCAACATCTGTGCATCTTGCTCCAGAAAAACCACACGCTCCACCCATAAGGCCTAAAATGATATGTGCCTTCTGACCTTACTAAGTAACCTTTTATCTTCATCATTTAAGCCTCGGATTCAGGTAAACAGTGTTATTGAGGAATACGCAATATCCATCTTCCTCAAGAGATGGCAAAACGTTTGACTTTAGTCTGTCATAAATATGCGGTATTCCTTTGAATGGTCTAACGTTTTTTAGTGAATCATACAGCCATTTCACCGTGACATTTGTCTTTCCTTTTTGCGCAGCTGTCCGCAATTTTTCAGCAACAACGTCGATTTCTGATTTCTCGCCAGCGTATCCATTTGACTCAACGGCATCGGTAAATGTTTTTGTTAGTGCATCATAAACGCTTATGGCGCGGCTTATATGCTCCTCACCAATAATTTTTGAGCGACGACCGCCATCGCACCAGTTTTCAGCGGCATGGAATATTGCCGAAAGCCTGATTATCTGTTTATCAGCCTTACCCATGGCGCCACGAAGCAAAACGTGATCCCATTTACCACCTGGCAGGAAATTCTTTTCCCACTGGTTTCGCAAAAGTCCAATCATGCGCTGAGATTCTTTAGCGAGAGAGAAAACAACCTTCTCAGAAGCCACAAGGTTATGCACAAATCTGGCATATTCAGCTTTTAATTCTTGCGGCATTGGTTTGCTTACCGGGCAATCATTTTCAACATCCCAGTGCTCACGATAACCAAGCATCGACTGCTCACGAAGCATAAGGAATCGCTCAGACAATCCATTACCCCTGTCGCCAGCAGAAAGAATGGCATCAATACTTTCATCCTGTGCAATGACGCTTATGTTACCAAGCACATAGCCAGATGAAACACCACGACCAACGCGAGCTGAGCCAACAAACCCGCCGTCCCAGCCTTTAAGGATAACTTCGGCGTTAGACTTTCCTCCATCCTTGCCATACGAAAGGCCAAGACAGGTATTTAAAACGCTTGCCTCATCACTTATCAGGTTGAAAAAACCACCCTCATGAATTGCCTGGTGCTGCACCGCTTCTGGTGTTGCATCGGTTAACGGGTAGGTGATGGTGTAAAGATTTTCCAGCTTTTCCTTCTCTTTAGCAATGTCATCTCCAATGATGGCCTTCGCGTTCTGATTCGTCGCTTCCTTGTAAGCCTTCATCAGATCTTCAATGCGAATGTTTATCTTTACAATTTCCTTCTCCATCTTTTTTGACAGGTTATCATATTCAATTTTTATCGGGTTCATGTGCATTGAGTTGATAGCTGTCTTGCCAGCTGATGGTGGCTGCGATGTAACCACATACAAGGAAACAGGTAATTCAGAACCGTAGTATTCAACGCTAAAATTACGAGTCATGGCACTGGCTACGCAGCCAAGAAGGTGCATGAATGATGTGCTAACGGGGAATTGCACAGCCCTAGCCGCTGCAACTGAGTAGCGGGTTATCAGGTCTTTCCTGTTGTCACTGGTAAGCTCTATCTCCGAGTATGTTACATCCTTCTCCTGCCCTTCCTTGATTTCCGGCCACATGTTATGGCTTGGTGTCATGCCATGATGAATGGCTACGCGAGCCGCAGAGGTGTGCGCTTCTCTTGCCTGATTGAAGATTTCCTGTGCTGTAATCATTTAAACCTCATACTCGGTTGCAAATGATTCGTGTGGGTTTTCTGATAGCCACTGCTTAGCTTTAAGTACGGCTGCGTTTGCCTCCTCTGCCGTTTCAAACCTGCCAAGCTCATACCTGAGTCGGTTAACAACAATCCTGGCCCTGAAATATCCAGAGTGCTTATGGAAGTCAACCCCTCTAAACCCGGTAGATGATGGCCTTCCGCCACCGGATGATGAAAGTCTTTTTTTCTTAAGTAGCTTTCCATGTGCAGACATAATTTACCCTCGCTCACGACTTTTAACCATGATACCCCATAAATTACCCTCCGTAAAGCGGCCACAAACAAACTTTGGTTAGGGTTAAATGGGTTAACTGTGGGGAAGACCATCTTCCCCAAGATTTTTTACTGTAAGTGTATGTATTATAATAATAATAGTAGTAGTTGGGTTAATTGGGTATATTATTATTCATATTATAGATTTTATTTTAACAATAAATTAACAAACGAATTATATGGGTTATATATAAGGGGATATGGATGAAAACATACCCTGCTGCCCCTAAATTGTTAAATTACAATATTAACATTAACTTACAGAGAAAAATCTGGGGCAATTAACCTGCCCCAGCACCTTACCCACAGGGGCAAAATTTACCCCAGGCTGATTTATTTTCACCATCATATTGACGTAGATTGGGCGCCATCGTATAGTTACCACACCAACAACAAAGAGGCGATGAAGATGGAAGATAAAAAGCAGCAAGACGAAAACGCAGGTGTTGTATTCGATGGCTACGTGGTGGATGAGCATGGCGAAGAGCTTGCTCAGTTCACTGGCGACTTCGGTTTTTGATGGAGTATCTCAGAATGACCAAAGCAATCTACACGCGCACTCAACTGGAGCCTGAAATGGGCGCAGTGAAAGCGCAAAACTTTATGGCTGCACAGGCAATGCACGCATATAGTAACGGTAAGCGCGTCTGTCGCGTTTTTAGTGGCGAAGGTAAGCAACGAGTGCTTGAGCAGGTTATCGTGTCATCTGGTGGAAACTAAACCGGTTTAGCAACGATGAATAAATTACTGGCAGTGGTTCTACTGGTTATCGCTAACGCAGCAAGCGCTGAGACAATATGGGTCACGAAGTATGCATTGACCCGTGGCATTCAGAAGTACGAAAGCGCACAGCTGTTTGCTGATGGTCAGGTGGCTGTGGTTGGAGATGTTTACTTTAAACGTGGTGAATACTGGCTTGATGAACAACAGGCAAAAGAGCATGCGGAGACTTTGCGTCAACGACGTGTATCTGCACTTATGCGTGAGCTTGAGCGTTTACAGGCCGTTAAGTGAGGATTTATGGATATTGGAATCAACGAGGTAAAAGATATGATTGAGTCACTTGAAAGTAATGGTGAACTCTCAATCAAAGAAGAAAAATATCTCAAAGTGGCAAAGCTGTGCGTGCAGCTGGCTGATGATAATGCGGGGATGGTAGAGGCGCTGGAGAAGGCGCAGCAGCTGATTGATGAACCTATCCCCTCCAGTAGAAATATTCTGATGCCAGCATTGGACGGGCTATCCAGGGACCACCTGATAGTCACAATTCAAACCGCAGTGGATAACTACTCCGCATTGCATGCAAAGTGGCTTGAAGACCGCCAGCGCATCGCCGAGCTGGAGTCCCGCACCGTCACCGCTGCCGCCGCTGCCGTACTGGCCGAGCGTAAGCGGCAGGTTACGACGGAGGGATGGACGCCGGAACATGATGACCAGCATGTAAATTTTGAAATGGCAATTGCAGGCGGACTGTACGCGATATCAGCTGTTGATAGCCACCATAAGTTACGCAATTCAGCTCCCTCAGCATGGCCATGGGACAGAAAGTGGTGGAAACCGGACGGTCCGCGACGTGACCTGGTTAAAGCTGGCGCGTTAATTCTGGCTGAAATTGAGCGCCTCGACCGCGCCGCTGGCATCAAGGTGGAGGCTGAGTGATGTGTAAATGTCCGAGATGTGGCGTATCGCCATTCATGCGCATCCGTCCGTATTTCTGGAGATGCCATGTTTGCGGCACAACGTTTAAAGGGGATTGGTGATGTGGTTATTTCCGTTAAGCAAACCGTGGACATACTCGACGACTGGATACCTCTGCGCAATCGCGTGGAACGTATCAGAAATATTACAGGTTCGCCTGCCGCACGCTGATAAGGTTTTCGGGGCAGCAATTGGCAAAAATCCAAAGCGGGTGAATAAAACAGGAGCCAACCAATGACCAATAACCAGTTAACAGACGCGCAAATTTCAAACGCGACACTCATTCGTTTAATTCAATGGGCTGATGAGCATAAAAGCCACTATGTTGCATCTGCGTTGCGTGAGCTACAGGAACGTCGCAAGGCTGACAGAGAGCCGGTGGCAGAAGTGGTTTCAATTTATGGCGACCCCGAAGCCTTTGGGGAGCGAGAGATTAGACCGCTTGTCGGCATTCAGCAAATGCCATACGGGACGAAGCTCTATCGCCACGCGCAGCCAGACGCAAGTCATCTATCACGTATTTGCGCGGAATCGTACCAGGTTGTTGGTGCATTGGCGGAGGCGCTCAGAGTTTTTAATGACGTTGGTGTTATTAAGGCACTTGACAATCTGTCTGCTCAAGAACTGATTCATGATGACGTGCTGCCATTTTCAGCTCCTGAATCTGCGCAGCCAGCGCCGGTAGCCTTTGATGCTATCGACACAAACTTGATTGAATCCCTTCGCCTGGTTCAGTGCATGCTGGATGACTATCGCGAGCGCAATTATGGTGATGCACAAGGTTGGATTCGCCATATCAATACGCACATGAGCGACTACACTGAAGCTCATGGTGATGATGCCTACTCGGTTCTGCATAACTTAATCACAGCCGCCCCGCAGTCACCCGGCAGTGAACCCGCTACCGTGCCGGGTAAATGGATTCCGGTAAGCGAGCGGATTCCAGAAGAAGGCGGCCGTTACTGGTGCTACGTAGAAGAGCAAAATAGTCTGGGGAAAAGTCACTATCAATGGAATTGCTCCTGGGATGGCGATGTATGGTCTGACAAAGCGCTAACTGGACGTGTTACCCACTGGATGCCGCTGCCAGCAGCTCCACAGGAGTTTAAGCCATGAAACCCTACATCATCCGAAGGCTGATTGCCGCATTACTGCTGGCATTCTGGATTGTTGCTGCACTAGCCGTCTACTTTATCGTGAGGTGATTTATGCTGTGGAGCGATATTCAGGCTGCATGCGAAGAAGCTGAATTTCTTTATGAGGAGACCGGGAAGCATCATGCCGTGATTCAGGTTGGCAGCATGATGATGGTGGTTGAGCATAACAGCATGCTTCGGCATATGTACTCAACGACGAGGTATCAGTAATGCCGCAAAAATCAAAGCAGGAGGTGTGGCAGATAGCACAGCTGGAAGCCGTAGACAACTTCATAGCATCAATCGCCAAAGCATTTCCTGATGCGATTGAGGTGGTTCACGTTCAAAGCAATAACTGTAATGTTTGGTGTTATGCGAAAACTGATGTACAATCATCTCATCAATCATCACCCACCAACCTTTAACCCGCTTCGGCGGGTTCTTTTTATGCGTTATGCGGCATGGCGTAGAATCTGATACAATATCCAATAGCGG
>ERZ791624.163-NODE-163-length-48429-cov-1.819986_pt1 | contig 48429 bp, 47 predicted proteins | sample MGYA00510058_ERZ791624 | MGnify/ENA primary metagenome ERZ791624 (study PRJEB30046, sample SAMN00715158) | human gut metagenome | study: EMG produced TPA metagenomics assembly of the A metagenome-wide association study of gut microbiota in type 2...
CTAAAAACGACTCAGGGCCCCGCCTGGGCCGTCGGTGGTAAAGAAAAGGGGGAAGACGGTTGACGCATGGGTTTCCACTGAAACACCGCATAATGTCAACGGACTTGAAGTTGGCAAGACTTACATCCTGACCGAAAGAAAGCCTGCGGATGGATATGTAACAGCAGAGTCAATCGAATTCACCGTCGAAGATGATTTCAAGGACGAGCAGCATGTGATGAAGGACGATGTTACAAAGATCAAGATTTCCAAGCAGGATATCACATCCGGCAAGGAGCTTCCGGGAGCACAGCTGTCCATTAAGGATAAAGATGGGAACGAGGTTGAAAAGTGGACATCCACTGACCAGCCGCACTACATCGAAATGCTTCCGATTGGCACCTACACACTGACAGAAATTGCAGCACCGTCGCTTTACATGAAGGCAGAGGATATACAGTTCACGGTAGAGGATACCGGAGAAATCCAGACTGTCACCATGAAGGATAAGCCGACAACCGTCGTCATCCATAAGAGGGATATCGTAGACGGGGAAGGTGGTAACGAGCTTCCGGGGGCAAAGCTGGAGGTTCGGGATGCAAGCGGCAAAGTCATTGATTCCTGGACATCCGGGACAGAGCCTCATGAGATTGCTTACCTCACACCGGGGACATACACCCTTACTGAAATCACGGCACCGAACGGGTACGATGTGGCGGAGAACGTTTCGTTCTCAGTCGCTGACAATGGACAGGTACAGCATGTCACTATGTATGACGCGCCGAAGGAAGAAAAAATCGACCTGACTGGCAAGAAGGAAACGACAAGTACACCAGGGACATCCGGAGGCGGTGGAAGCACGCCTTCAAGCGCACCGTCCACCCCGGTCAAGACTGGCGATAACACGCCGATCATGATGTACATTGTCCTCATGGCTGCCGGGGCATGCGTCGTAGTCTTTGTGCTTGCCCGCCGTAGAAAGAAGCAGACAAAGCAGTAAAGAAATAACAGAAGAGGGGCAGGAGGAAGCCCTGCTCCTTTCAAGGGGAGAGTTTCAAATAAGTGGGAACAACTTTTCGCCAAGTTGGCGAAAAGTGCACCTCCAAAAAGCAGAGGATACATCACAGGAAGGTGTCCCGGTATTTCCGCGAAGGGAAGCCGGGACACTTTTTCATAAGTATTATTTCAGGAGAAAAATATGAAGGCAATGACAGAGGGTAGATATAAGGCGGCAACTACAGCTAAAGCGTTTCTGATGGCTATCGTATTCAGGATGTTTGCAATGCCGCAGACCGTTTATGCTGCAGGACAGGTAACGGCAGGAATTAAGAACTTGGGAGACATCATCGGGAAGATCATCCAGGGCGCTGGCGCGGTCGTCCTCCTGTGGGGCGTCTTTGAGTTCGCAACGGCATGGCAGCAAAGGGACTCGGCAGCGCAGACGGAAGCGCTGAAGAAGATCATTTCAGGACTTGTCATGATCGCGGCAACGGCGATTGTCCAGGCGATCCTGTAAAGGCGGACAACTGACAGGGGAAGACACAAACGTATAAGCCGCGCGTGTTTCCCCTGGCCAAACATTTCTTCAAGGAGAAAAAGGATGGCAAACCTCATAATACAGTCGACCTCGATGCTGGGGCTGTTCGACTGGGTCGTAGACAACTCGCTCGGAAACATTTTGAAACTGATTACGAGCTTATTCAAATTGCTTGGAGACCTTCTTATTGACTGCGGCGCGCTGTTTGTCAAGGGAGGTCTTTATGCATGGAATGCAATGATGACGATGTCCCTTTCAGAAGTCAAGAAAAGCCCCCTCAGTCATGCAGAGGCATGGTTTTTTGTAAGTCGTGGGAGCATCTATACAACGACTATGGCGGTCGGATCGGCACTGCTTGTCACGTACTTCCTGATCGGGTGGCTGAAAGACAGTATTGACATCCGTGCGAATTTCACACTTGAAAACATGTTCAAGCTTTTCATAAGACTTGCAATCACGGCAGGGCTGGTTGCAAACAGCTCCGCGCTCACCTTTGGGATAACCAATACCTGCGTTGCGATCACTTCTACAGTATCTACTCCGTCAAACACGACGGACACGATGAAACTGGCAGACGATGCGTTCAGCGGCATAAAGAAGAACCTGGAAAAAGAATACAAGAAGGCAGACAAGAAATCGAACTCGGACGCTTCACTTGTCAACATGAAATGGTTTGTGGTCGGATTTGAAGCAATCCTGGGAGGGCTGGCCGCCATGGCTATCATCATGGTATCGGGAGTTTCAATCCTTGTGACCGTACTGAAGCGACTATTTAAGGTATATATGTGCATCCCGTTCGGACCGATTGCGCTTGCTGGCTTTGCGGGAGGGCAGGAGATGTCCAGCACAGGGATCACATGGCTGAAGACATTTATCGGATACCTGATGGAGGCCTTCGTGATCGCAATCGCTATTGCCTTAAGCTACAAACTTTTCAAGGACATGAATTTCCATTTTGCACCATCGACCAGCTCCAACACGAACGACTCTGTTGTCCTGATGATCCAGTCCCTGTTCAACCTGTGCATGCCGATGGCCTGCACGGCTGCCTGTGTAAAGGGCGCTGACGGGGTTGTGCGTTCGTGCCTTGGACTTGGCGGCTGATCTGGGGAGAGGGAGAAAGCCATGATGATACCGATAAACAAGAATTTTGACAGCTATAAGGATGACTTCTTTAAGGGACTGACGATGAGGCAGACCCTTTTCACGGTCGCGACCGCAGCCATTGTCACCGTGTCAATGCTGGTCTGCCAGATAGTGCTGCACCTGAATTCAACGATATCTTTCTATATTTCGTTCGCGCTTGCATTCCCTGTCATTGCGACAGGGTTTTTGAAAATTCAGGGGATGACATTTGTCGAGTTTATCAGACAGCAACGGGATGCAAGGCGGCAGCCCGTATACTTCTTTGTCCCGGAGCTGATTTATTTACAGGAGAAGGGGATCGGCATGGATGAGGATGTAGAAGACGACAGGAAGGAAGCAAAGCCGAAAAAGATCTTTATAGAGACAGAAGAAAGCATCGGGTATATCGAAGGGAGAGCATTAAATCATGATAAAGAAAATGAAAGACTACCAGGAACAGACGAAGAGGCTGTATCCGGTTCCTGAAACAGTCCAGCAGCTCTTCCCAATCTACAAGATTTCAGAGGACGGGGTATTCCTTCTGGAAAGCCGGCCAGAGGGGGAGGAAGCGCTCTACGACAAGGCATACATTTTTGAAGACACGAACTTCGTCACGATGGACGACTATGAGAAAGACGATTTCCTCAGAAGGTATTGCCTGATTCTTAACAGTATGAACGTGTCCTTCAAGATCGTCCTGATAAACAACAATCAGGATATGGAACAGGTTGCAAGGGACGTATATATCAAGAAAAGGCCTGGGCAGTATGAGGACATGGTGGAATCGTTCAACAAGTACATCCGTGACCGCATAAAGGAAGGGCATTCAGGCCTGACACAAGTCAAGGTCTTTGTTATTTCAGTCCGGCGCAAAGATGTTGAAAGCGCGAGGGACTACTTTAACTCCATCGAGGCAAACCTCCAGATCAATTTTGAAAAAATGGAATCAAAGCTGATCCCGATGGATGCGACTGCAAGGATGAAAGCCCTGTATTCATACTGGCACATGGGAGAAAACAGGAAGCTTGAACTGGACTTTAAACAAATGGTCAGGGGAAACCGGGACTGGAAGGACTACATTGCCCCACAGAACGTTGGATATTACGAAAATGAAATGGGAGCCAGGGATTACAACGCACTCCAGATCGGAGGCAGGTACAGCGAAGTACTTTATCTTCCGGCAATGCCGCCCGGAGTCAATCCGGAGATCATGAGCAGGCTGACTGCCGGGAGTTTTCCCTGCACCATTACGATTGATGTGGCAGCAATCCCGATGGATGCAGTCAGAAAGCGCTTAAGCGACCTTTACCTGCAGATCGGGCGGACTATCGAGAAACAGCAGGAAACCAGGAACAAGGCGGGTGCGTGGTCGTCGGATGTGTCCTACGACATCAGGAGACAGAAATCCGAAGTCGAGGAGACGATGGATACCGTGAATGACAACAACGAGCGGATGTTCTATGTAGGCGTGTACGCCGTAATCAATGGCTCATCCAGGAAGGAACTTGAGAATAACGTTACGACCTTCACAGCCGCAGCCGAAGGCGAGGGCTTCCATTTCATGCCTGCATATCTCCATCAGCTCGATGCGTTCAATACAGGTTCCCCTGTTGGGGCAAGGTTAGTGCAAACATGTACATGTACCCGATGCTGACTCAGCCGCTTGCAGGCTTTACGCCATTCACTATCCATGAACTGTACCAGGCTGGCGGTATCGCATATGGCATCAACCAGGTCTCCCATAACATCCTGATTGGTGACAGGAAGACGCTCCAAAACGGAAACGGCTTCATCCTGGGTGCATCTGGATCAGGGAAGTCCATGGAAACAAAGAAGGAAATAACAGAAATCTTCCTGACGACCGATGACGACATCATTGTTATCGACCCGACAAACGAATACCGGGTGATCAGCGAATACTTCGGAGGCCAGTTTATTGATTTTTCCTCTACGTCAAAGAACTACATCAATCCGCTGGATACGGACACGCTACAGTACATGGACTCACAGTCGACCTTCTACAGGGACAAGACGAATCTGATGCTGTCAATCTTCGCCCAGATCAAGGATAACAACATAGATCCGGAGGACAACTCAATCATCGGACGTGTCGTCCAGAAAGTGTATGAGGGACTGGGAGATAAAAATTTCAAAGTACCGACACTGTTAGATTTTTACAACATCCTTCAAAGCCAGGAAGAGATAAGGGCACAGGCACTTGCGCTGGCAATGGAACTGTTCGTGACCGGTGCCATGAATATGTTTTCAAAGCCGACAAACGTGAACATCAAGAACAGGTTTACAGCTTACGGGATGGCAGATATAGACCGTTCCCAGTCCGGGATGGGCATCATCATCATGCTGGAATCCATCAGGTCGCGGATCGCCCAGAATAAGGCGAAAGGTAAGTGCACCTGGGTATTTATTGACGAGTTCCATAACCTCTCGCATAACCCGTATTCTGCGGCATACCTTGAGAAAATCTGGCGCGAGGTCCGCAAAATGGGCGGCTTGTGTACGGGTATCACACAGAATGTCGGAGACCTTCTGACGACAGCTTCCGTGTCATCCATGCTTGCAAACAGCGAGTTTTTGATGCTGCTTAACCTGAAAGAGAGCGAAAGAGAGGCTTTGGAAGAAGACCTCGGGATCAGCAGCAACCTGATACAGTTCATCAGTACCAGCACGCCGGGATGCGGGCTTCTCAAATTCGGGAATAAAATCATCCCCTGTGATGGCAGGCTCCCGAAAGACAGCGTGATGTACAACCTCTTTAACACAAACTTCCATGAGCTTGCAATGAAGATAAGGAAGAAGAGCGTTTTCTCGGAAGTGAAAAATCCAAAGGACCTGTATAGGGCTGATAGGTCTGAATAAGGACTTTGCCGGACGATTCTGGGCTGGGGGTGTGGTGCATGAGACAAATGAAAAATGCCATGGATGTCGGGATCCGGACACGGGGATTTAAAAGCCTTATTGAAAAGCAGTCTCTCCGGACAGCATCCGGCACGCTATCGCCCGGGGCAAGGGCATCTGCCTTGAGAGGCGAAGTGTTGAGCGAGCTTCCGGACCAATACCGGAAGGCGTTCAGCAAGCTTTCTCCAAAGCAACAGGAAAAGATGCTATCGCAGATTGAGGGGAAGGTTGACCGGAAAATTCAGAACGGTTCTCTTGCAAAAAAGGCGGTAAAGTTTGAGGAAAAGGATGCAAAGATGGCATCCAGAGCCGCAAAGGGCGGCCGGATGGCGGTCAAACGCTATTCGCGGTATGAAAAATATCGGCTTCCAGAGACTCCGCAAAGGAACGGAGAAGCCGCAGCGATCCTATCGGCAAAACGGACAGATCCACGGCTCCAAAAGTACGTACGGGGGAGCCAGAAAAGCATTGACCGGACGGTAATAGGGAAAAGGAAGGATTTAAAGACTGCCTCGGATATTAGAGATATTCGTAAGATTCAGGAATATATACAGAATCAGGGAATAGCGAAAGAGGGGATAAAGACAGGAGAAAAGCGTCCTCCGGGGGGATATTGGACATCGGCTGCATTAAGAAGAGGCAAAAAACAGAAAGAAACAAGCCGCAAACAAGGTGAAGGCGGCAAGGAAATCTGAATCTATAAGACAGGCATCTCCTTCAAGAAGGCTGGAGCGGCCCGGATGGAAGATCCTCCGGACAGAAGTCTGGGGAGGAAGGCAGACGGAATACCGGGGATGAAAGAAGCTGTTTCGACAAAGATGCTGAAACAGGAAACCGAAACCCTTATGGAAAAAGCTGCCGCAGAAAAAGATGAGAAAACCCAGGATCGGATGGGAACAGCTCCAGGCAGTAAATCAGCCATCGATCTTCTCCAGGCCGGGGCAAGCAAAAAGGAAATCCATCAGATTGAGAAGTCCATAAAGCGGGTAGAAAAAGGGAGGATATTAAAGAGCGATGCGGTAAGGATCGCGACTGCCAGGGCGGTCGCATCGTACCAGAAGAGGTTCGAGACATCGGAATACCGCGAAAATCTTGTCCGGTCGGGCATAACGTCCAAAAGTGAAAAGGCCGCAATCCAGATGCAGTACGAGAAGAAGCTGCAAAGGGCGACCAGGAAAGCATATTCCAGCCAGCTCCGGGCAAGCCTTTTAAAGAATATTGTCCGAAACGGGGTAGTGCAAGGTGGCATCCGGAAGATGCAGCATTCTGCAGATGAGGAACTGGATGACTCATGGACGGCATGGTCGACATGGAAAAGGGCAGTAAAAAATGCCGGCGGCGGACTGGTCAAAGCAGTCCGGAACATGTTCAGTACAAAGGCAGTTGTGTTCCTGATACCGATCATCCTTGCAATGGGACTGTTGTTTACGGTTCTGTTTTTACCGTTTGTGACAATCCTGCCTCTGATGACATCGGCAACCGCTTCCTATCAGGACGAAAATATTTATCCGGCAGGGGACGCAACAGAACTGATCGAGTACGCAAAACAATGGATAGGAAAGATCCCGTATGTATGGGGAGGTGGTCACGACAACGGAACGTCATGGCAGAACGGATGTGACTGTTCAGGGTTTGTGACAGGTGTCTTCAGACATTTTGGGTACAGCATCGGAACCTACACTGGTGATATGGAGAACTTGTGCGGGACAGTAGTTGGCCGTAATTCCCTTGCGAATGCGCAGCCGGGTGATGTCCTGATTTATTACAGGACGGCATCACTTGTACATGGAGACCCTAATGGCTCAGGAAGCTACCATACATCCATTTACATTGGAGATGGGAAGATCATCCACCAGAACGGGAATGTAAATATAGCGAATGAATTTCATTCATACTTTGAAGTACGGCGCGTAATTACAGGCAGCACGTCTGGCGGCCTTGGCGGCAAGGGAACCGGAGGCCACAGGGTTGACGCGACCAACTATTCACAAAGCGACCTGGAACTGATCTGGGCGGTTGTAGGACAGGAGGATAACGGCAGCTACGAAGGCGCACTGGCAGTAATTTCGACGGCTATGAACCGTGTGGAATCCCCTACATGGAGCTATTGCGGCTCTAATGCATTACAGCAGCTAAAAGCGCCGGGACAGTTCTGTTACTCAAATGACCGGTACTGGGTGCCCAGGCTGGGCGGCAACGTCCCGCAGTATGTCAAACAAGCTGTAAATGACTGCTTAAAGAAGGGCATCAGAAACCATAGTCATACAAGCTTCCGGAGCACCAAAGGAAAAGTGACAGGGAACGATGCCGTACAGATTGGAGGAAACTGGTATTTCGGCAGTTAAGATGGAGGGAATATGAAATACAAGAGAATTACAGCAATGCTCAGCGGGGCAGCCATTGCGGCAGGGCTAGCCGCCAGCCGGCCGGCCCTTGTTTTTTGTGGAATCGTATGACGATGTAATGGCTGCCGGGATGGCGGCAGCCCCGGAGGAGTCCTACGAAGCGGTTGTGACTGCGCCGGCAGGACAGGAGGAATATGTGCCGGACACTTCCCCGGCACAGCCGGAAACATCGGAAACGGCGGCACCTCAGACTGATGCGCCACAACCGGATACCGGGGCGCAGGAGACATCAGCCCCTGAGACGGTGGCTCAGACCGATGCGCCTCAGACAGACACGCAGCCAGAGACGACTGGAACCGTCTATGTAACGGAGGCAAGTGGGATACAGGAACAGACAGACGGGAATACAGATCCGGAAGTGCTTTCGCAACAGGTGCTTGGGGAGTCTGAAACAATCGGAAACGTGCTGGCAGAAGTCCCGGTGGAGACAGAAGAGGGATACGAAGGAAGCGGGTATTCAGACGGGAGCTATTATGAAAACGGTTCTTACTGGGATCCGAGCTGGTACTTCAAAAAAGATTTCCGGTTCACACAGGTCGACAAGCAGTATGCCCTCGCTGAAGGGGAGCGGAGCAACCGGATATACGAACAGCCCGACCAGGACTCCGAGATTGTCGGGGAAGTCCCGTATTTTGGCCTCGTCTATGTTTTGAAGACCATGGAAAACTGGTCTTATGTGGAGTCCGGCAACGTCCGTGGATTCATCCCGAACAGCCAGCTGACGCAGGGAAGCAAGACGACAGAAATGGTCGAGACGATGGGGGAAGACCAGTTCAAAACCGCAACGCAGGACGTGGATATCGCAGACAACAAGGCATTCACTTATACGCAGACAACAACGCAGGATGTCCTTGTCGATAAAGACTCAGCGCTTGTGACGGCAGGCGGTGGAATCCTTGAGTACCCGGAGGATAAGGCCAAGTCTGTAGGGGAAGTAAAATCAGGGAACCTTGTATATATCCTTGAAAAAAGCGGGGAGGACTGGTACTACGTGGAATCCGGCGATGTGAGAGGGTTCATACGGGCATCAAACCTTGTCACAGGAACACGGCAAGCACGATCCTGGATAATACCGGGAACTCAGCCGACACCAACATCGCGGTTGAAACCATGAAACCGGAACAGAACCGCTCCCTTTACTACACGCTCAAGTCAACCAAACCAGCAGCATCCGGGATGGGTGAGAACATCGCGGATTATGCGTACTCATTCGCCGGGAAGCTTCCATATGTCTATGGCGGCACAAACCTTGATTATGGTGCAGACTGTTCGGGTTTTGTGCAGTCGGTATTTTCCTCGTTCGGCATCAACCTTCCAAGGACTGCACAGGAACAGGGCGCATCAGGCGAGATCGTGCCGTCGATCAACGACGCACAGCCCGGCGATGTCGTGTATTACGGATCGGGTCCGCATGTAGGGATATACCTAGGCGATGGGAGGATTGCAGAGTGCGCTGGAAACTCCGGAAACACGGCTGCAAACCCCGGGAAAGGGGTAACAATCCAGAATGCAGACTATATGCCGATAACGTCAATCAGACGCTATATCATCCTCACAGACGGCTCTGAAGGTGTTTCAAAAACGGGTTCCAAGCCGGATAATACCGTGTACACGCAGGAACAGATGGAACTGATCTGGGCAGTTGTGGCACAGGAGGATAATGGCTCATACCAGGGCGCATTGGAAGTCATTTCGTCTGCAATGAACAGAACAGAGTCAGCTAGATGGGGCTTTGAAGGCGGGAACGCGCTTTCACAGCTGACCGCTCCCGGGCAGTATTGCTATTCCATGGACAGCTATTGGAAGCCGAGGCTCCATGGGAACGTCCCTTCTTACGTAAAGCAGGCCGTATACGACTGTTTAAAGAAGGGCATCAGGAACCATACCTACACGAGTTTCCGCAGCACCAAGGGAAAAGTGACCGGGGACAACGCAGTCCAGATCGGCGGCAACTGGTTCTTTGGGAATTAAGGGGGCAGGCAAATGAAGAAGACCAACATAGTCCTGGCAATCGCAATGGCTACAGCCCTTCTATTGCTCGCCGTTGTTGTAAACGTATGGAATAAAGAACACAAGATGTCTAAGGGCAAGGCAGATGGGATGGAAGAGACCGAAACGGAGTACCTGGAGACAGAAGGGGCAGGCAATACGGGGAAGACACCGGCAATAGAAAATGGCAGCATCTTAAGCCAAAAGGAAGATAGCAGCATGGCAGAGGACGGAACAGAGGCATCCTTTGTGCAGGAAAGCGGAACGGCTGTGGAAACGGAGGCAGTTGGGAACGGGCTGCAAGAGGACGGAAGACCGGACAATGGTGGGGCGGCGGATGCAGCTGTAAACGACGAATCGGCAGCTCAGGAGAAAAAAGAAAAAATCGACAAGGAATACAGCACCTATGTAGGTTCCTTCAACCCAACGGTTACCCAGATGGAAAAAGGGATCAGCTTAGTTTTGATCGGCGACAACATGCAGGCTTTCAAAGAGGCAATCGCAGGGTATTACTACCAGATGTCAGGGAACGCCTATAACATCACAAAAATCCGCCTGGACAGCATCGAAGGGGACGATGAAAACGAGACGCGGGGAATGGTCACGGCTTTCAGCAAGGTCGGAGAGGAAGAATATTCACAAGACCTGCTTGTCATATGGGACAAGGCCTACAAGTTCTACAGTGTCTACGCTTACAGAAAATACAGCTCTTAAGGAAGGAGGGGCGGATGAGCACAAAAAAGATGATCCAGTACATCCTCATACTGATTGCGATCTTCGTTGCATCAAACCTGGTGCCGTACATCTTCGGGATAGGGACGACAAGTCTGGTCAAGGGCATTATTGGGAAGACAGAGACGGAGAGTGAGGAAGCGGCTGTGGAAACGGAGTCAGAATCCGATGCACAGCCGTTTCCTACGCCTGTAACCGAAACCGAGACAGAAGGTGTGAGGATAAACAAGGCAAAGCCTTCGGATATTCCAAAAGAAGAAAGTCGTGCATCTCCGAAGAACCAGTCAGAGATTGCATCGATAGAAAAAAGAAACCAGGATTACGACACAAAGTATGAGACGTTTTATGAATCGTTCAATCCGGAAATGGCTGAGAGAAAGGAAGGGATAAAGGAGGTAATCATCGGAAGCCGGATGGATGAATTTAGAATTGCCCTGGCAGGATATGTTTTTTCAGCTTATGGAGACCAGTATGAAGTAAAGAAAGTCAGGCTGGATAAGGCATCGGTCGGAGAGGAGGGGAAATCAGGTATTGTGACAATTTTCCTGAAAGCCTCCGATAAGAAGTATTCACAAAAGCTCAAAGTCATATGGAAAGACAATGAGCAGTATTACCAGTTCAAAGCACAAAAATAAAGGAGAGGCATTATGTACAGGAAGAAGCGGAACAACAAGACACTGCTCATACTGATTGCGGTCATCGCAGCATTCGCGGTCGCAATGTTTGCTGCATATTACCTGAAAGGCAGAAAGGCGGCTCCAAAGATGGTTGAGACAGAAGAAAACACATTCACAGCGCTCATTTATAAGAGCGTGAATTGCGATATCGAGTATGACAAGAAGCTTCTGGAGAAGGAGACATCCAAGGAATTAAAGCTTTCTATAAAATCCGGAAAGATGGTCACGCTGGTCATCCATCCTAAAAAGAACCGGACGTTCAACGGCATTTCAATCAACGCATCCGAGGACATTGACACGTCCTACAATGCTCTTGTAAATAATGCTGACGGTGGCAGCAAGCGGGTCAACTTCGTGATGCCCGACAAGGATATCCTTATCAACATCAATTTTGCGGAAGACGCGACAGAGGCCGAGGTGCCTGTAGAGGCTTCTGTCTCAGAAACACAATCCGAAACGCAGTCAGAAATTGTTGAGCCGGAAACGAATCCTTACAACCTGAACCTTCACGGCCTGACCGCCCAGATCCTCGCATCCTATAATGGGCTGTTCGACGACCAATCATTTCTCCAGGCACTCGGAGACCAGCTACATATTACATCTGGGGCATCTGACTATAGGGGTGTGACAGATGTAACCTTCTCTGACGAGAAGTACACAGGAAAAGCCGAAGACGGGAAGGTATACCATTATGTGTACCTGAACAATGACCCGGCCTGGAAAGTCCTTGCAACATTCTATAAGAATGACAAGTCCTGGCTGTTTACTGAGCCGGAGCCTGAAACGCAGTCCGAAACACAGTCCGAAACTACGGCAGCGACCGATGCCCCGGTCAATAGTTCGAATGGTGCAGCGACATCCGGAGGCGGATCTACAGGCGGCGGTTCCGGAAGCGGGACTGCTACAGCACCCCAGACGGAAGTGACAAGTTTCGATATCATGAACGTATCTTCCACCCTTATGAAATTCTGCGGAGGACAGGATTCGTTCTATGACCAGGTATGGAAGTACGTCCTTAACAAAAAGCTTACCGGGCAGATTGTCGGGACCATGGATGATTACAAGATTGATCCTGGTTCAAATACCGCGACATTTACAATTTCCCTGAATACTGGAGGGACGATCAACGGAACGTATGACAAAGGAACTGGCAAATATTCGCTGACAGGGCTTTCATGAGGGGGACGGACAAAATGAAGAAAACAGATATCCAGGGAGAAAATGAGTCTTCCGAAATCAGGGCGGGAAGTGCTGAGACGAAAAAAACGGAGCCTGGGGAAGACAGGCTCCCGGAAGAGCAGATGCAGGATATTGTGGAACCTGGAAAAAGGAACTATTGGAAAGGGATGCCGTTTCTGATCGGGGCGGTGGCTGCCGTCAGCATCATGGCGGGAGTCAAATGGTATGAAAACAATGATGTGAAGGATGTTTCGCAGACTGAGACAGCATCTGAAGAAATGGGAATCGCCTTTGCGATGCCGGATACGGAAAAAGCAGGCAGCAAGGAAACGATAAAACAGACGGAAGCTTATGAAACAGAGACAGAGCTTCCGGAAAAGGAAAAGCAGAAGTACCGTGATGAGGGGGCAGCGAAGATCAAGTCGTTCGTCTTCATGGCTGATGAAGGCGGCATCAGTCCTTACATGACGATCACAGGACTTACTGAAAAAGAGAGAAGGGATACTGGATTCATTGAAGCGGATTTCCTTAATAAGGCTGGCCTGTATCTGAAAGACCGTGGGATTAGCACAAAGCGGATTATTGTAGAAAACCCGATTGACTGTTCCTGCCCGGATGGGAAGGCTTTCCAGGCAAGGCTTGAAGGACAGGAAAAATATAATTTCCAGTTTATCGTATTCCCGTCAATAAAAGGACAGTACATCTTTACCTTGCAGGAAAAGGAAAAAGAAGTCCAGCCAGAATCGCTCCAGACAACTGAGACAACGGCGCAGACGAATGTGCAGGCACAGACGACACAGACGGACGCTTACCAGACGAACACGCCGCAGGCAAATACATCGCAGACGCAGCCAGCAACAAGCGACTATGATGCGACCAGACTTTCTATTTCATCAATCCCGAACGAACTGTATAACTACCTGGATAACGAGTATACGTTCCAGTACAGCTTATACAGCTACCTTTACAACGCAGGGAAGAAGAATGTCTCATCCGCAGCGGTGGTAGACTACAGCATTGACGGCGGAACGAAGACGGCATCCATGAAAATACAGCTCGATGATGGAAGCGTCATTTCGGGGATATACAGCAAAGGAACAAACAGTTATTCATTCACCTGATTGGAGACAGATATGGAATCGTCATGGATTTTTACGATAAACAATAAATACGGTGTGAAAATCCTGGCGGAGCCTTCGGAAGATCTGACAAAGCTCATGATGCTGCGTGAGATTTTCCGAAGGTATCATTTTGCGGAAGATGAAAGAATCATATTCCTCAAAATCAGGAAGAGAGAAGAGAAGATCCAGGAAGATAAAAAAAACAAGGCGATCAAATCTCGCAGGACAGTGAAAAAAAATACATCTTTCATAAAAGAGATACCGGGATGCCAAGTGATAGCGGAGGACAAAGAATACATTTTTGTCCTTTGCTATCCACAGGTCGCCATGGACATCATTGCAGAATTTGGATGTTCCAGGGAAGACCCTTCAATCCATGAAATCTTTGAAATGATAAAAAGTGGGAGGACACTCAAAAAAGAAGAAAAAAAGGGAGACAGAAAAACAAATAGCAAGGATGAAAAAATGGGGAGAAAATAGACCGGAAAAGGGGAAAAAAACAGTGGAAAAACAGGGATATAAAAACTCAAAAAAAGGTCAAAAAAAGGCCGGAAAAACGGTGAAAATTGCATTGAAAATGCGCGAAAAAACGGGGGTATTAGGGGTCAAAACCCTAACAAGATGCGTGTGTCCATGTCGGACACAGGCGTATCTTGCTAAAATAAATATATAGGGTTATTTGACAGGTGAGAAGTACGATATACTTTTTTAAGAAGCATATGAGAAGTATATGGGAAGTACGATATACATATTTTAGAAGCATATGGGAAGTATATGAGAAGTATATTATATGTATGGCGAGAAGTATAATATATATTTTTAAGAAGTATATGAGAAGTATATGGGAAGTATATTATATGTATGGAAAATGGCCTAGTACGGGCGTGTTTTTGTATCAAAAAAATGAAAAATGAAACCGGCACTGATTTGCCGTGAATAACAGAAAATCCGAAAAATGAAAAAACGGGCTTCCGCAACTGCGGGAGGCCGTTTTTGTTTTTACAAAAAATGCTGAAGGGAAAGGAAGGTAATGGATTGGAGAAAAAAGAGAAATCAAAAAACGGGAGGGCCAGAGAGAAAGTAAGAAAATTCTCCTGGAGGATGAAAGAAGAGGAATTTGAGAAGATTGAGAAGGATGCGGCTGAAATGAATATCACCCCGTCGGAGTTTATACGGCAAAGGATGTCGGCATACAAGAAACCACAGATGCCGCCGGAAGCGATGGAGGCGCTGAACGAGATGCGCGCAGAGATCAGGGAAAACCGGACGGCCATCAATGAAATTGAGAAAAGATACTTTGAAAGCAATGAAGGGATACCGAAAGGGATAGAGGAACTGAAGAAAATCATCAGGGATGAAGAGGACATGGTGAACCGGATTTATAAAATGCTGAAGGAGATATACGAAAATGGCAATTTTAAAACTGGTGCGGATTAAGGAAGGAAAAGGGACAGGGACGGCTATGACAAAACCGCTATCCGCTTCTATCGACTATATCTGCAAACAGAGAAAACGAGGGGTGGAATAGATATTGGTGGAAACTGCGGGAACAGGCCAGATCTCATTTATGAAACAATGCTGGCTACAAAAGAATTCTGGAATAAGCTTGATGGATCACAGGGGTTTCACTATATCATTTCATTTCCTAAAGATGACAGAGTAATGATTGATAAAGTGAAGCTTGTGGCAGAAGAATTTTGTAATGAGCTTCTTTGCGGACAGTATGAATATGTCTATGCCGTCCACTCAGATCATGAGCACCTTCACGCGCATATTGTTTTCAACAGTGTTTCATGCATAGATGGGTTAAAGTACCATTCACCTGAAGGCGATTGGAAAAAACGCTTGCAGCCTATACTGGATAAGATATGTGAAAGGTATGGTCTTCCGGTACTTGAATATGATGAAGAGAAAGACCGGGTGGGGAAAAACTACGGGGAATGGAAGGAGCAGCAAAAGACGGAATCAGAGAAAAAGAAGCAAGGGTACTCTGCTTTTGATGTAGCCAGGGACATGATAGATGAAGCGATTGTCAAATCAGCTGATTATGAAGAGTTTATCAGTTATCTGAAGAATCATGGATATGAAGTTACAAGGGACGGCGAGAAATATTTATCCGTAAGGCCAGCCGGGAGGGAACGTGCAATACGGACTGGAAGGCTTGGGGCAGGATACTCGAAAGAAGAGATCATTCAGAGAATCCAATTTGTTAAATCGCATCCGAATATTAGAAAGGACTACAAAATATATGGCGATGTACTGCGCGTAAACAAGCAGCTTCGCACGAACATACGAAAATATGGTGAGTGGCACATGAGCGGGATGCAGAAGACCTACTATCGGAGATGGAGGTTTGTCGTATATATACGAAAAGGCAAGGGAAGGCAGCTCAGCCCGGCAGCATACGACAGAGCGATTCGAGACCTCAACGAGTACACCTTGCAAATCTGGTATCTTGCAAGGCATGACATCCGGAACCAGGAGGATGTAGAAGAGAGGCTTGAAAAAATCTTGGAAAGCAAAAACAGCCTCGCTATAGAGAAAAAATATGTCAATGGAAAAATTAAGAAAGATGAAACGGTCAGGCTGGTACTCCGGATGAAGGAACTGTCGGCATATGCAGACAGATCAGCGCAGGAGGAAAATGAGATTAAAGAAATCCGAGAGAGGATTGAGGAAAAGCTGCCTGTTGCAGAAGCTGAGGAATACACAGGAAAATTATTAACCGAAAAACAAAACCTGTTAGAGCAGGCAAAGCAGTACAGGGACGAAGAGAGGATGATGAAGAGAATCCTTTCTGAACTGGAGAAAAAGAAAATAATGGTTGGCGGTAATGAGTTTCCGATAGAGGAAGACAGGAGAATGTCGGAAGAGCAGATCCGGAAGCAAGTCAAGAGAATTACAGCTTTGTGCGATGAACTCGAAGAAGACCAGACGAGGCTTGGCTGGCAGAAAAGGATTTATGATGCAATCATCGATTTCCGAAATGAAGGGGGCAGCCATGAATTCCTGAAGGCGAAGTCACTTCTTGATGAAACAGAGCAGGAAAAGTTTTTATCAAGATACGAAGTATTGGAAAATAATATAGATGAAGCAAGGAAACAGATACTTCAAAAAATAGAAAAGCTGCCATATGATTCCGGAGAAGATGGTTCGAAAAAAAAGGAAACTATCGAGAGCCTGAAACTCAGGGTGGAAAGTTTGGAGCTGCAGGGACACATGCCATCCCAGATCGGGACAATAAAAGAGAGAGATCTATGGCTATACAAAACCAAAGGAAAACTCCGAAGTGATGAAAAAGCAAAAGAAGAGCGCCAGGATATCATGGATGCCGTAATAGATTATCAGAAGAATGGTAATGCTGCAGACGAAGATTCATTACTGATCCTCAAGGAGCGGGACATGATGTCGGAAGAAGCGATTGAAAATTTCCTTAAGGCTGGACGATATATTGAACGAAATATCAAGCGGGAACAGCGGACAATTAAAAAGTTGGAAGCGATGAGGTTTGATGAACAGGGCGTTGTGATGAACAGGTTTGTATCTGGAAAGGATGCGGTCGAAATCGTCACACTTTGCGGAAAATATGAAAACGACCTTGAGTCGCTGAGATGGCAAGAAAAATTAAAAAATGCAATCGAGGAGATGAGAGCTGGAAATGGAAACGTGGAATATTTAAGGAAAAAAGCGCTTTTAGAGAAGGACCAGCAGGATGCGTTCCTTCTGAGATATGAGACCAATAAAGAAAAAGTGTTACAGGAGGAAAAGAAGATTGAAAGAAAATACAAAGAATTGGAAGATTGCACTACAGACAGGGATCCGAATGGATTGAAGCAACTGAAGGCCGTCAGGCTGATGATTGATGCAGTGAAGCTTGACGGTAATATCCCCGAAACGTTCATTACAGAAAAGGAACGTGAGATGTGGCTTATCAAACTGCAAGCGAAAATACTGCGAGATCAGGAAGCGATGGACATCAGGGAGGAAGTATTAAAGGCGATAGATGATGTAAATTGCAATGGGGCTGCCGCATCTGAGGACAACAGGAAGACCCTGGAGAAAAAACATCTTTTGGAGAAAACTTCGCAGGAGAATTATAAAAAATCCTGCATGTACCTGAGAAAGCAGATCGAGAAGGAACTCGTCCAGGAACAGAGAATTGAAAATATGCGAATAAATGAAAATAACCTCTCTCGCAAACGAGAGACGGCAGTAACCGCAAATACATCAAAAACTGTGCTATCATAAATGCAAAGATTAAGGATAAACATAAGGGCAGAGAAGAAAGCCACACAGCCAGGGAAGGAGGCAGAATGTATAAAATAGAAATATCCAGCCTCAATACTGAAAGCATGCGCCCGCGATTTTTGTTAAGACAGCTTCAGGACTTCTCCTCCAGCGATTTAAACAGGGAAGGAAAAATCATGGTCCTATATGGGCTGCGGAGGACGGGGAAAACTGTTTTGATGGAGCAGCTTGCTAAGGAGTTCTCTGGCCACAACAGCTGTGCAATTTACGAAGTTCAGGACGGGGATACCCTTCACGATATAGAGGAATGTCTTATAAAGGCAATAGAGGGGAAAACCACCCTGGTCATGTTCGATGAGATTACGAAGGCAAGGGATTTCATCACAAGGTCGTCATCCCTTCCTGATATCTTTGCAAAAGAAGGGATAAAGATAATCGTAACCGGGACGGATACTCTTGGGTTCCAGATTGCTGACAAGCGCGAACTGTTTGACCGGACGATATACGTCAACACTACACATATACCGCTTGCAGAACATTGCGCTGTTTTCGGGATAAAGGACATAGACGACTATATCGAGTACGGCGGCCTGATGTCACGGAACAGTCCAGAGCTGGTTCATGACTATACGACAGCATGCAGGTATTTGGATAGTGCAGTAGCAGGCAACATAGCAAACAGTTTGTCCAGAGGAAGACATGAAACGGGTATTGGCGTTCTTTCAAAGGAAGAATTGTCTGTAATGGTAAACCGGCTTGTGCAGGATTATAGCGGGGAGTTCAATAAAAGGGTACTTGAGGATGAGCTGGATTCATCTATGATGAACCAGACGATACGGGTTGCTCAAACACCCGAAAACAGATTCATCATAAGCAGGCTCATTTCCGAAACCGATCGTATCACGGAGGAATACCTGAAGGAAATCAATGCGAGCGGAAGTCTTCAACATGAGATAACCAGACCCATGGTGGAGGAACTGCGGAATACCCTTTTTGATATGGAGGTTTTGTCTGCCACAACTATAGCAAACTTTGTTCATGATGAAACAGGCTGGCACGAAAGGGCAGAAGACCATGAATATTACATGGTTCAGCCGGCGATCAGGTATTACCATTTGAAGAAGGCAATAGAGTTTGTATATTCAGACCAGCGGTATAGAGACCTCGGGATCCGTGACAAACAAGTAATTGAAAGGCGGCTTGAGAATAGTGTCCGGGGAACAATGACCGAACAGATTGTTCTTTACGATACAATGAAGGATCTTCCATCCGGTCGCTATAAAGTGCTGAAATCGACATTTAAGGAAGGCAGCAAGACACAGATCGGAGAGTACGATATGCTGATCTGTGACAAGCCTGCACAGGAGTGCTGGGGATTCGAAATAAAACATAACGACCTTGTACGGAAAGACCAGACAAGGATGCTTGCCAATAAGGATATACAAGATCTTGTCGCGTATAAGTACGGTGATATACAGCAGCTTTGTGTGCTTTACCGGGGGAAAGCATTCAAGGATAGAGAGACAGGGATTGTTTATCTGAACATAGTAGAGTTTGCTGCGGCGATCAATCAATACCATGATTGTAGGAGGGCAATGACAAGCCTGATGGCTAGTATACCTGTAAAGGATATAGAAGAGATAGCAAGCCGCCAGAAAATCCACGTTCCGTTGAAACAGAACGATCCGTAAAGATGGGAAGACATATAAGGCAATAATGAATAATGGAGACCAGCTATGAAAAAAAACAATATGGCGATTTCAATGGGAAAACGTCAACTGGTTGATTCTATCTGGAAAAGTGCTGGAATAGAAGGACTCGGGACAACGTTCCCGAATACTGTAAAAATTCTGGAAAACATACCGACAGAAACTACCAGGGATGAAGTCCTTTTTATTGTCAATATGAAACGTGCATGGCAGTTTTTGTTTGATAATATTGATTATCCGATTACAATGCAGTATTTGAGTGAACTGAATAAAATCTGCATGACAGATTTGATTTATGATGCCGGGAAGCTTCGTACAGTTCCAGTTACGATTGGTGGAACAAGCTGGAAACCGGAAATCCCGGATTACGAAACAATTAAGAGAGATATAGAGGCTATCACAGCGAATCCAGATAAATTGGAGAGCGCATTGGATATGTTCTGCTATATTGCACGCGTACAGATGTTTCTTGACGGAAATAAGCGCATTGCTGAACTGACCGCAAACAAGATCCTCATGGACAATGACATTGGTATCCTGTCGATACCATATGAGCATATTTCAGAGTTCCTGGATAAACTGGTGTCGTTTTATGAATCTGGTAACCCAGGGGAACTGAAAACATTTTTCCGTGGGACATCACTCTTGATTAATCCTTCTTATCATGAGAATAAGGAAGAATCGTTTTCAGAGTATAAGTTCCCGGGAGAAATCAACCATATAAAACCAATCAAAAACACGAATGGTGTAAGACATCGCTGAAGTGTTTTGGGAGGATTATGAGCAGCCATTTCAAAATGGCACAAAAAATGAAAAAATGGCAGTGAAAGTATGCGGATGGCAGTAAAGCCTGTTGAAATGTCAGCGAGGGCTGTGCTAATATTCACAGTGATGAGGTGCACAAAGACATAAAAATATACAAGAATGATCGCGCAAGCGGTCATTTTTTTGTTGTAAAGATTAACGATGGGCGGATGACATGAATGCCAGGATAGCGAAAAAGAGGTTACGGAAAGAAATGCATAAAAAGCGGCGCAAAGATGAAGATGAAAAGCAGCAATACATGGAGGCTTTCATCGGGTGCACAAATATTATGGCTGATGAAAAGCCTGAACCCTCAACATATACATTTACGACAGACAAAACGAAACCGAACGAAGCTGTAACAGATAGGGGGATTGATAGACATCCTGATCTAGAAGAGAAAGAAGACAGTAAGAAAACAGAGAATGACAGGCTGGATGAAAAACCAGCAAGCGAGGATAAAGAAGAAAGTAAAGGCGGGGTAAGAGGAGAGGAGATAGAACAAGTAGAAAGTGAAGATTCCGGCCAAAAGAAAAGAGATATGAATGGTGGAGAAGGGCAGCCGGGACCAATAGTAGATGAAGGAACAGAACAAGAATTCCAAGGCAAGGGAACCGGGGATAAAGAAGCTGCATCTGACATAGAAGCTGAAAGCACAGGAGAAGATGAGACAAGAACAGAGGAGATAAATGGAGAGGTCAAGCTTGAGGAGGACGATCTTGAAAGCCTAGAGATGCCAGGGCTGGAAGATACCTTTACCCCTTCCGAAAAAGACATCCAGTATTTTGAAATAGAACATCAACGGGGGCTGGGGATGGCAATACAGGAAATGGTTTCGCTTTTCGAATCGCTCTGCAAGTTCCAACAATCACAGATCATTGCAATGCAGCAAACCGCATCCCAGTTAACAGCGAAAGAAGAGAAACGGAAGGAAGACGATAACGACGAAAAAATCCGTGAATATGTGGATTCACGGATAGGGGAGCTGTTCAAGCTGCATGAGCAGAAGCTTGACGATGCAGTGAATACAGCCAGGGAGATCGTAACGGCGGCGGGAAAGAAAGAGGAGCTAAAAGGGCAGGCGGGAAAAGAGGATCAGGGAAGACAAGCCCAAGAGGAGAATGACAGCCACCAAGATGATACGGGAAAGCAAAAAGGAGAAACACTATTTAAAAATAGTGTACCAGAAAGGGTGACCACGTTTGCCGAAACAACAAGTCAGCCCGAAGTTGAAATAAACAGCCAGCAATTAACAGTAGAAATACCCAAAGGGAAATATTTTGAAGACAAACAACAAGGCAAGGAAGAATCTGTAAAACCAAACGACGAAGCCGTGGAACCTGTTGTAGACCCAGATACGGACAACGATAAGACTGTCCAAAAGAAGGGGATATTTCGGAAAATCAGGAAGATGATGAACCAAAGAAAGGAAAAAGCGCAGAGAGAGCAGGAGGAGCGGCAGAAAGAACAGCAGCTAATCATTATTCGGGAGGCACTCTTTAGGGGGAGCTACACTCAGGAACAGTCAGACGTAATACGAAAAGCGGTAAGGGCAGGGCTAAGCGAAAAAGAGATAAAGGAGTTTTGCGACCCGGAGGCAGACGCGGCCATGATGGAGATATACCTGGAACTGTTGAAGCTGCATAAGCAGAAAAATCCAGACAAAGTGGATGACCAACTGCAAATAATAAAAGGTGGTGCTGAAAACAGATGAAGTTTAACAGGGCCAGAGATGGGCCGTATAAGAAAAATAAGATGATAACCTGATGGAGCTGCTTTCAAAAGCGGCTTTTTTAATTGGAGGAAAAGATGGAACAGCAAGAAAATACAAGATTGGACGACTTCCGCGTGGAAGACTGGAAATGTTGCAAAGACAAGGTGTTTGTCGAAGCAATCGGGATAGAGATGAATAAGGATTTAATCCCACGTATCCCGCACAGGATCTTCGGTGGAGATGTCGCATGTATTTATCGGATAGATATTTCACGAAAGTCTATCCATGTAGTGAATGCAATGTTGGAACGGTGGGGGATAACCGGAGACGAGCTGCATAGAACAGCGTTAGGAAACACTATGAAAAAGTACCCGGCGGTGATGATGCCGGTGGGCACTGCACTTAAAGAGCTAACTCAGAAAAAAATAGACATGGAAGTAGAAGATTCTCCCCTTATGGTGATTACCAATAAGGCATCTTTGACCGGAGACGCGGCATATGGGGCATCGACTATTTTCTATCCTGCCGTGCAGGACAAGATCAGCGAGTATATGAAGAATGGTGAAGATGTATACCTGATCCCGTCCTCAGTACAAGAGTGGCTTTTATGCCCCAAACATATCTGCCAGGAGCCAGAAATAGAAGCGTTTATAAAATATATGAATAAGCAGATGCCAAAAGGACTCCGCCTGTCAGATCATCTTCATCATTTAGATCCTGTTACTCGAGAGCTTACATGCCCGAATTATCAGCCAGACCTGACAAGAAATGCTGATGTCCTGACAGTTAAGCCAAAAGTGCACAGGAGCCGCCTGTGTCGGTAATAAGCTTATAAACAAACTTTACGCCAAGTTGGCGAAAAGTAGGACACTTGAAGGCTATACGGCACTGACGGAGGAATAGGCAGGTTCCTTCAATCAAATTAGTACATGTATTGTCAAGGAAACTGTTACGGAAATAGGGGAAAAGATGGAAAAAGAAATGCGAAATAGGTTTGGAGTCCGCATCAAAAAAGTATTCATTGTCATGATTGCAGCATTTGTTGCCGGGACAGCAGCGCCCACTCCAGGGAATGTTATAAATGCATATGCTGCGGCAAATACTTGGTATTCATCACAACTTGGAAAGGATGCTCTGGCAAAGCAGATATATGGACGGCTCGTAAAATATTATGTTAGGGGGAAGCATACCGGGGCGATGGACTATACCCGGATGGAAAAACAGTTTCCTTTTTCCGCATCAGATGCGGGAAGTCTGGTGCAGGAAAAGGAAAGCATAGACCAGTCCGTGTCGCTTGCTAAAAAAGCATTCCTCCAAAACTATCCGGAGAAATATTGGTTCTATGGTGCACAGCCATCCTGGAGGATTGTAAAGTCCAGCAAGGATGGAAGGTACTCCCAGGTAATGGTAAGGTTTGAAAAATCGTCAATCCCTCAGAGCGGCAACCAGCTTTATGGGGCGGCTTTGTCAGAAGCCATTTCATCCATTAAAGCCAAAAGAATCCAGTTTTCAGGAACAAGCCGATTTACCCTCCTGAAATCGGCTTATTCCTGGGTTGCCCAAAACCTGGACTATGGTACAGGAAGTTACTATTTTTCATCCGCATCTGCGTTTGGAGGGGATGGGAGGGCGTTATATCCCGGATATGCGGACACCTTTACAGTTCTCTGCAACAAGCTTGGGATTCCGTGCGTGACCGTGTATGGCTACGTGAACGGACAGAAAGACAGCCCCCATGCGTGGAACTATGTCAAAATGCAGAATGGGAAGTGGTATCTTTGTGATCCGACATGGGACGACGAAGGACAGACATGCAGTTTTGATTATTTTCTTGTAGGAAATCTGGCAGACCATACTGCGGTTGGCAACTATCCGTCCCTCAACCGGACATCCTATACATATGATTTCAACAAGCGGGGGAAAAAAGCTGCAACAAAGAGAATCGCCATATCAATTCCGAGAAAAGTCACTTTAATGCGTGGACAGAAATTATCCATCGGAGCTACCAAATATCCGGCAGACTCGAAAGATAAAGTCATTTATAAGTCGTCTAAAAAAATGGTTGCATCGGTATCTTCGAAGGGGGTTATCCGGGCAAGGAAGAAAGGAGTAACCTTCATAACAGTAAGATCAGGTAAGAAAAAACTCAAAATCAGGGTAACGGTGAAATAAATTGGAGGAAACACGATGAAAAGGAAAAACAGGATCACGTTGTTTGTCATAACGCTTATGCTGTGCATGTTGTTCACTGGGACGGCAGCGTTTGCAAAGGGAAAAAAGAAGGCTGTTCCCAAAATCAGCAGCAAAGCGATCACCCTTACTGTTGGGAAGTCCGAGACAGTTTCCGTAAAGAACTATCATAAGAAAGTAAAGTGGTCATCCAGCAATAAGGCAGTAGCAAGGGTAAATTCAAAAGGAAAGGTCACTGCGCAAAGCAAAGGTACGGCACTCATTATTGCAAAAGCAGGCAAAAAAAGGCTTACCTGCAAAATTACAGTGAAAGGAAAACCAGCACAGGTACAGAAGGTAACTGTCCCAAGGAGGCTTGTATTGATCGCGGGGGAAGAATACCTTGTTTCTGCGAAAATAAAGCCGGCACAGCTTCTCTGCAAGGTCAAGTGGTCATCCTCCGATGATTCTATTGCTACAGTAACCGAAAAGACCGGGATGATTACGGCGAACAAAGCAGGAAAGGTGAAGATTACCGCAAGGGCGGGAAAGAAGTATGCAACATGCATTGTGACAGTGAAGACGTTCCCAGCAATCGCATCGGTCAGTATTATTGGATCTTCGACAAACGGTTCTCAGCCGCTCAAGATTGGTGCTTCCACAAAACTGAGTCTTAATGTCAATTCCCAGGTTGCCCGTGGTTTCAAGTGGAGTACTTCAAATCCGGCTGTGGCAACAGTCGACCAGACAGGAAGAGTCCAGGGTGTCGGCGCAGGTACGGCAATCATTACGGCATTCAGGAAAACCGGAACCGGGAAGCCCATGATTTCCCTTTCGACGACAGTCGTCGTACAGGCAGATGAAGCAGGTAAGAATGCAGCCGAGTCCGGGAAGGCAGTGACAGACAGTAAAGCCCATGGTTCTATTGTCGGGATCACGGCAGCATCATCCCTAAAAGAAGCTGAAAGAATATCTGATGTGACTGCCAATACAATCACTGTAAAGACTGTGTACCAGGATGGAACGCAGGAAGATGCTGGAAACTATTCATACCGGGGTGAGCTGAAGGATGGGAATTTCGTATTTACGGTAACGACAGGTGACGGGAAGTATACTGCAACGTTCAGTGTCAAAAAAGCGGCACCAAAGAGGACTATAACAGAAATCGTAGCAACATGCAGCATGAAAGAGGCAGAGAACATCAACCAGGTCACAACTGATAAGATCACAGTAACTGCGAATTACAACGACGGGACATCAGAAGAACTGAAGCAGTACAGTATCAACGGGAGTGAGTCAAAAGATGGGAAGTCCTTCCTGATCACTGTCTCTGCCGACAATGGCCGTTTAACATCTACTTTCAGCGTCAAGAAGAAAGAAGCCGTGAAAACCGTTACATCTATCAATGCTGAGTGCAAGGTAGAAGCAGCAGAGACGATCAGGGATATCACACCGTCAGACATTACCGTAATGGCAACATATAGCGACGGAACTACAGGCCGGGTCACTGCGTACAGCCTCACGGGAAAAACATCTGAAGACGGCAAGTCCTATATATATACAGTAACGACTGAGGATGGGAAACAGTCCTGCACATTCAGCGTGGCAAAAAAGCAGAAAGAGGAACAGAAGCCGGATTCTGAAATACTTACCGGGATCAGGGTTAAAATCAGCGGAAGCATCAGTGTCGGGGAAGGCATTTCAAATGTTCTTTCTGTAACCGCAGTCATGAAGGATGGAAGCGAGAAGGATGTGACGGCAGAGTCATCATCCGACTTCCAGCCCAAAGCAGAAGCAGGAGAGTACCCGGTAAAGGTCACATACCAGGGACTTTCCGCTGATACGACAGTTACAGTGGTAGATCTGTCTAAGAAGCTAACAGGTGTAGACATCAAGTTTCAGAAGCCGTCCGTCTACATGGACGACGACATCCAGATGGGTGATATCGCAGTGACGGGGACATATGCAGACGGGCATTCAGAAGCGGTCACAGATTTTACATTTGCTGTAAAAAAAGCGACATATGACGGAGGAAACACAGAGATTACGGTCACGGTTCCGAATATCGGGAGCCAGACAGTTTCAGTCCCGACGTATGACAGAAATAAGGTGACCCATGCGGAGTTCAGCGTGCAGAAGCTTGAGTATCATGAAGGAGAGGCGGTTGACAGGAGCACGATCAAGGTGACGGGGACAACAAGGGATGGAGGAACGGTTGAAATTACAAATTTTGCCGTCAGTCCGGAAACAGTAACCGCAGGAACAAAGCAGATAACTGTATCGGCGGCGGGATTCAGCGAGGCGTTTGACATTGCTGTAACACAATAAGGCGGATGACGTGATGAGGAGGTTGCTATGGATATGGAGAAAGGCATGGTGAAGGCATTGGCAGTGGAGAGGTTTGTAGCTTATAAAAAAATGGTTAAGAAGCTGTTTTCAGATGGGACTCCACAGCATGGAGAATCTGGTATGATAAAGCCAGAGGCAGAAAAGGATTAACAGGAAAAAAAGAAAATGCCGCCTTGGGGGCTTGAATGTGCCTCCAGGGCGGGGGCAAAAAACAGAAAGGGGTTCAATCATGACGAAGGATGAAAGAGAGCACTTCATGGACATGCTCGACTGCTATGCAAAGGAATCAAAGGTAATTGAAGAGGAGGACAGGATGACGGCAAATAGAGATCTGACATCCGTGTATCCGGACGCAAAAGTTGAAGATGTAGGCTTAAAAGGCTGAATACAGTATCAATAAGTGGTGGTTATAAAGATCCATGGGGACATGGGTCTTTTTCTATGCCTTAAAAGAGGGTTCGTCATGATTGAAACATTTTATGATTTTTGTGAGGAAGCGGAGCAGTCATTAAAAGACTATATTCCAAAAGAATACCAGGAATGTACGGTAAGCCTCCATAGGCCGGTAAGCGAAATGGATTTTGAGCATACCTATATCCTTGTACTGCCTCCGGGGACAGACATGGCGCCGATCATCAGGCCGGCTGAGTATTACGAGGATGTGCAGAGCGGGGAGACAACCATAGACAATGCGATTCTCCTCATGGTCAGGGATGTGACAGAAGAACTTGACCAGATCATGCATCGGTTTGGAAGGCAGCCTATGGGCAACTGGAACCAGGACAGACAGCGCGTCTATATGACAGCTGTACCTGTCAAAGGAAACAGTCTGCTTTTAACAAGGGTTCCATTCAGAAAACAAGGCGATGTCGCTTTTGTGTACAAAATAGACCAGTATACATATGACATAAACGGGAATACAAAAGTCAGAAATACATATGTCACAAATGAAATGATGAAGCAATACGAGGTGTCCGAGCAGGAACTTTATGTAACGGCAAGCCAGAACATCATGGAAAAATATATCCCTTATCTGGGCGATCTGAATCGGATAAATGCCATTATGGCACGGGAAGACCTTTCAAGAGAAGAGAAGTGGGGATATATCGCCCAGCTTCCAAATTTGATTAACCAGCCAGAAAAGATCAGCGAAGGTAGTCGGAAAAGGGCGGTGCTAACGTGCCTTGAAAAACCTGAAATTGGTTCTGCAATGCTGGCCCTCCCTGGGATGCTTGAAAAGATATCGGGAATAATCGGAGGAAACATGTATGTAATGCCTGACACGACACGGGAAGTCGAGTTCCTGGAAAGGAAGTTGTTTGATAACCCGTACCATATCCAGGAGGAACATGTTGAAAACGTAAAAAATAAGAACACGGTGGGGATATACCTGACCGACCAGTTGCACCTATATGACCCGAAGACCTGTAAGATCAAGACGATAGACGAAAGAAATGAGGAAATTGTCAGAAAAGCTGCCAGCATGATGAAGCCAAAGTCATCGAGGCGGAGATGACTTTTCGCCAACTTGGCGCGAAGTGGGTTCCTAATCTGAAATAGGGAAAAAACACAGTGATAATATTGTCAATGAAGCAAAAGAAAGTCGCATACATGTACAGAGAGAACAACCAGGATGAAAAAGCGAGAGCAGCGGAAGCGGTTTTGAAAAAGGTAAGGGAAAAAATCGTTGAATTTGAAAGGGCAACAGAACAGAACGTGCTGCGGGTGGCTTCCACCTATTACCAGACAAATTTAATGCAGGGAACCATTGATCTTAAAGAAGCATTGTTCCCCGGGGGCCTTCCCCTATACGTTTTTTATACAGACAACGGGGCGATGCTTGAAGCAGGGATCACTGTAGAGAGGGAAGAAGAGATATGGGAACGCCCAGATGAATCAAAGGTATGGATTGCACGGCTGAAAAATGGCATGGTTGATATTTGGACAGGGGGAAACGACTATATGCAATATAACAATGCGGTTCGGGAAAGCATGTCTGACGATTTGAGAAACGAAGTCGGAAATCGGACCGGGCTTGGCGCGATCATTACAGCACTCTGCAAAAAGAGCCTGTCTGACGATGAGGTCAGGGAAATATCTGAACAGAACCAGGGACTTGCGTCGATCATTGAAAGGTATCCAAACGTATTTAAAATCATAAACCCTGCCCTGAATACAGTCGTCCTTGTCCCATCCATGCTTGCCGGAGGGATTGCAATCGGCTGGCAGAATAATGAATACACCCTTTATCAGTATCTTGATGCTGAGGCAGTAAGGTATTTGTGCGGGACTGGTGAATCACCGGGAAGAATGTTCGTGCGCTATATTGACCGGACTGACAGCATGGAAAAAGTCTTCAACATGATAAATTCATGCATTGAATATTGGAGATCAAGCAGGGAAAGCATATCACCATTTTGTGTGTTTGCGATCCCGTTGTCATGGGATAATGCCATGTTCTTTTCAGGAAGGAAAAGCCCGGAGGCGATCAAACAGAAATATCTGTTTTCTCCCAACTACTCAAAAGACCAGCTGGCAGTAAGAAGGTTCGTGAAGGAATATGAGCAGCTTTCAGCAGAGTGTTCGAGAAAAGCTGCATATTAACCAGGCAGAAGGATGAAGAAGGGCTGGGGCATAAGCACCCAGTCCTTTTAACATAGGAGGAATTATGGACGATGTATCCAGAATGACACCTGAACAGAAGCTTCTTTACTATAAGCAGATGCAGGAAAAAGGGAAGACAGATGCTACAAAGAGCGCATCCGAATGGAAAAGCTACCTACGTACATCAGCAAGAAACTACAGGCACCCATATTATGAACAAATCATGATTTGGCTTCAGAAGCCGGATGCCATCGCCTGCGGCAATTACAGGCTGTGGGTAGAGAAGATGGGACGGTATATCAGGCGCGGGGAGAAGGGAATTGCCATTGTAGACACTACGACAAACCACCCTTATGTAAAATACCTGTTTGACGTGTCACAAACCGGAGAAACTAAAAACTCCCGGGATGTCATCCTCTGGCAGGTAAAAGACGAAGATGTAGCACCTCTTGCAAGGATCCTTTCGAAACAATACCTCGGAAACACTGACAGGCTGGAAGAAGCTGTCGACCTTGCGGTTAGGACTACGTCAGAGGAATTTATCTCAGAAGTGGACATAGGCGATTTGAGCGCCATTGACTCTGGGGGGATTGGTTCTTATGATAATGATAAGCGGATTGAAACACTTTCAAGGCTGCTTTACCTGAGCGTGGAGTATGAGGTCTTATCAAGGTGTCTGCCACTTTATGCAGATCTTGCCGTGACAGATGAAGGCTGTCAGAGATTACCAAGTTTGACACAATAAATGCTGCTGAACTGATCGGGGACTATGTAAAGCTGAACTCCGAGAGCGTTTTTAAGGATATAAGCCAGGCACTGAACCAGGTAAGGCTTGAGAAAATCGTCAACAGGGAAAAACAAAAGGAGAGGGATCATGACAAAGGCAGAGGAGATGGGACTGAAATACGTGAAGGTGGGGGACTATTACCTTCCGGACATCCAGATCGAGACGATACCGCACCCGCTGACGAGGTGGGGGATGTGGTACAAGGAATGGCTGCGCAAGTACAAGCCGCACAAATTCAACGTCCTGGCATCGAGGGACGAACTGTTTACGACATGCTACAAGATCGAGGAGGAAGCGAAGGCGCGGGAGAAAGTCCTGATAGAGCAGTATCTGGAGAAAGAACCCGGCCCAGACCGCTTGAAAGACCCGGAAGGGCGGCGAAAACATCTCGAAACAATCAGGCTACGGGCAGAGCAGGTAGTGAGGGAGGAGCTTACCACCAGCTGACGCTTGAAGAACTGTTCGGAAACCTTTCAACAAGTGTAGAAGAGCATGAAGTCTTTCCACCACTTGAAAACATACAAATTGAGAATACATCAAAGGCAGAGGATATTGAGTCCCCTGCCTTTTCTATTGCCGATGAGGATGTAGAAGAAGTCTTACGGCTTGGGACTGGAAGACCCAATGGGAAACTCAGGGTATATGAGCACTATCTGTTTTCTGCAGACAATAAAGAGAGAGCTGTGTGGCTGCGGAAAGAGTATGCCTACGGAACAAGGGAGATCACGGTACAAGGTCATCCTGGGCAACTGGATATAAATTCAAGGAATATTATTGTCAGCATCCCATCAGAAAATGTGCAGAAAAAGCTCTCCTTCAGGCAGGCCGACGAGTTGGTAAAGGAGATGGTCGATGAAAAACGGTACCTTACAAATGATGAAGAGGCACTTTATAACCGCATCAAGAATGACTATACAGGAGAAGGATTCAAATACCAAGAGGAAGACAAGGTAAAGCTTGATGACGGGAATGAATATACCATTACCAGAATCAATGCAATAGACGTAAGCCTTAGGGGCAAGAACAGCGTCATTAGCCTTAACAAGGCGGAGTTTTCTGACCGTGTTACTGCCCTACTGTCAAGAGACAACAGCCTGGTACAGGATGACAGGAATACCGTATCGAAAGAAGAAGAACTTGTCCTGACAGAAGAAGAAATCGGAAATGTATTGCGTATCCCTGCTGAAATCGTAAACAGCAAGGCAAGAATATGGGCATTGTACCAGAACGAGCCGGATAAGGGGAAGAGGCTGGTATTTATCAAGGCCGAGTACCTATTGGGACACGATTATCATGTAAATTTCGGAAGGGTGCTGGCTGACAAAACGAAAAACTGTGCAGTCGAATACCAGGATGAAGGAATATCCGTAAAAGGGATAGACGGGTTTGTTGCAAGATCAGAATGGATACCGTGGGAGGAAGCTGAAAGCCGAATTGGTACGCTTATTGCCCAGGGGCACTATCTGGGTAAAGCTGAAAAGGAGTACGCAGAACGGATTGCCTCCGCTTCAGCAGATGGAAAGCCATCGTATCCGGCACCGTACTATGACTACCTGAGAACGTTCCAGATCACGGAAGAGGAGATAGACCATTATTACCAGAAGAATGCTGGACTTAGGCTGCGGCTCATGTACGAAGAAAGTCATGCAAGAAAGGAGCGCGTTGACGCACTGAAAAACGCTTATGGGATTAGTGGAGGTTCCTATAAATTCAGCTTTGGCGCATCCGGCTGGTTCGAACTATCTGCAAAAGGATTGAAATTTACAGTCGCAAATACAGACGGGAATGAAAAAGAATTTTCATGGAACACTGTTGATCAAAGGCTCGAGAGTCTTGTTAAAAATCAAAAGCTCCTGTCAGAAGGGAAAGAAGCGCTCTTTGAAAGGCTTATGGCATCCCCTGTAGAGAAGTACCCCTATGCAGAAGGGGATCACGTAACGTCAAAGAGCTATGGAATAGAGTACGTCATCCGTTCTGTTGACAAGCTGTATGTTACATATAGCAGGATCGTCAACGATAATGGCGCTCAATACGCAGACTTCTCTGTGAATTCTACGGACAGGGAAGCATTCCAGGCAGAATACACGAAGGTATTGCCTGTACTGGAAAAAGAAGTACCCGAAGGTATCCCGGCTCATGAGCAGAAAGGACAGGGGGCAGACGGTACAACGCAGGAAGAAGACAAGTACGAAAGCCAGGTAATCCGCAATGAAGAGCTGTTGAACCGTTTGAAATCCGATTGCGACTATTTCATCCAATATGCTGACGGGGATGAAAGAAAGCTTTATGCAGGCTCGGTCAAGGCACAGATCAGCCTGATGATGGATATTTATAACGGGCTGGATGAGAAGCCGGACTGGATCGGGATGGAAGAAATCAGCCGTTACGAGTCCGAGATGCTTGGTGTCCTTGAAGAGAGAAAGACAAGGGAAGAAACCGAACCGGGACAGGGAGAAAGCCCAAGGCAGAATGAAAATAGTGCACCAACAGGACAGGTGGGGGCAAAAGAGGAGGCATCGCGCCTGATAGCGGCAAGGAAGAGGCCAAGGGCATCCCTGTCCCAGGAGGGAACTTCCATATTACCGATATGCACCTGGGCGAGGGAGGACCCAAGACAAAGTTCCGTAGGAATATCGCCGCAATCAAGCTGCTTAAGCAGATTGAGAAGGAAGGCCGGGCGGCGACAGAAGAAGAACAGGAAATCCTATCCATGTATGTCGGCTGGGGTGGACTTCCAGATGCATTTGATGCAGGAAAGGCAGATTGGTCAAGCGAATATGCAGAACTGAAAGAATCGCTGACACCGGACGAGTATAAACAGGCGGAGGCAAGCACGCTGAACGCACACTATACAAGCCCGGTCGTAATTGATGCAGTGTATGAGGCAATCAGGCGGATGGGATTTTCCGCTGGAAATATCCTGGAGCCTGCGATGGGCGTTGGCAACTTCTTTGGAAGGCTGCCGGAAAGCATGTCAGGGTCGAGGCTCTATGGTGTCGAGCTTGATTCTATTTCCGGGAGGATTGCAAAAAAGCTGTATCCAGATGCTGATATTGTAGTTGGCGGGTTTGAGACGACAGGGGAAAGCAATTTTTACGATGTGGCAATCGGGAATGTGCCGTTTGGCAACTATGGTGTGAATGACCCTGAGTTTAACCGTTACAGGTTCTCCATACACAACTACTTTTTCGCAAAAGCGCTCGAAGAAGTACGCCCGGGCGGGGTCATCGCGTTTGTGACATCAAGATATACAATGGATTCGAAATCAATTGACGCGAGGAAGTATATCGCACAGAGGGCGGAACTTTTAGGTGCGATCCGTCTGCCCAACAATGCCTTCAAGCAGAATGCCGGGACAGATGTCGTTGCGGACATCATTTTCCTTCAGAAGCGGGAACAGCTTGTGACGGACATCCCTGACTGGGTATACCTGGGCGAAACGAAGAATAACATTCCCATCAATTCTTACTTTGTAGACCATCCTGGCATGGTACTTGGCGATGTTGTTGCTGAGTCAACACAGTATGGCAGTGATGCTATGACTGTCAGGGCTGTACCGGGTGCAGACCTTACAAGGAAGCTGCACGATGCGGTACTTGAAATCAGGGGGACAATCTCTGAGCCAGAAAGGGATTTTACAGAGATAGCAGAAGAGGGCGAAACGATTCCGGCAGACCCTGACACACCAAATTACTCATATGGAGTGGTAAATGGAGGAATTTATTTCAGGCAGGACTCAAGGATGATCCCTGTCAAAATCCCGAAGAAGTCTGTTACAGGGATGAAAGCAATGCTGGCGATCAGGAAGGTTATGGATAACCTGATTGAAACGCAGTACCAGTCAGCGACTGCCGACATAGGCAAGGCGCAGAGACTCCTTAACAGCCTCTATGACAGCTTTGTAGGGAAATTCGGAAGGCTGAATGACCGCGCAAATGCACGCCTGATGGAGGACGACAGCGCTTATTACAGGCTGTGTTCTCTGGAAATTATGGACGATAAGGGGAACTTTGTCCGGAAGGCGGATATATTCAACAAACGGACGATCAACCCGGCAAAGGTGATCAACGAAGTCAGTACGCCTACGGAGGCGTTGGCAGTCTCGATCTCTGAACGAGGCCGGGTTGATCTGCCATATATGGCACAGTTACTTGGAACGCCGGGAGACTACAGCCGCATTACATCTGAGCTTTCCGGAATCATTTTTCATAAGCCGGAAAAGGTGAACAAACCGGATGAAGGATGGGTAGCGGCCGACGAGTACCTTTCTGGAAACGTCCGCGAGAAGCTGAAGGCTGCGAAAGAGGCGCTGCCAGAACACCCGGAGTTGAAAGGAAACGTCGATTCACTCGAAAAAGTATTGCCAAAGACAATAGAGGCGGCTGATATTGATGTGCGCCTTGGGGCTGTCTGGATTGACCCGAAGTATATCGCCGAGTTTATGTATGAGACGTTTGATACGCCATATTATGCAAGGTTTACATATGGATTAAGCGAATATAGCCAAAGATATTCAAACAGGAATGCAATCCATGTTACATATTCGGAAGCGCTAAACCAATGGTATATCGAGAACAAGTCAGCACCTGGAAGGTATGATGTCAAATCTACAGAGACATGGGGGACAGGGCGGCTGAACGCTTACCAGATCCTTGAATATACTCTGAACCTGAAGGATGCCAAAGTGTATGACACGATAGAAGACGAAGAAGGGAACCGCAGGCGCGTACTGAACAAAAAGGAGACGATGCTTGCTGCCGAAAAACAGCAGAAAATCAAGGATGCATTCAAGGAATGGATATGGAAGGACGAAGAGAGAAGAAACACGCTTGTCACGCTGTATAACGAGAGATTCAACTCAGTCAGGCCACGGGAGTACGACGGCAGCAATATCACGTTTGTCGGAATGAATCCGGACATCCAGCTCCGAGAGCATCAGCGGAATGCGATCGCACGTGTTTTGTATGGTGGTAATACCCTCCTGGCACACGAGGTCGGAGCCGGGAAAACGTTCGAAATGGCTGCGGCGGCGATGGAGAGCAAACGTCTCGGGCTTTGCCATAAACCGATGTTTGTAGTTCCAAACCATCTGACGTTGCAGTGGGCATCTGAAATTATGAGGCTTTATCCTTCGGCAAAAGTGCTGGTTGCGGATAAAAAGAGTTTCGAGACAAAAAACAGGAAGAAGTTCTGCGCACGTATCGCAACCGGGGACTGGGATGCAGTTATTATTGGCCACAGCCAGTTTGAACGAATCCCCCTTTCGTATGAGAGGCAGGAAAAAGAACTGGAAGGACAGATTGAAATGGTGACAAACGCGCTGGAGGAAGCCCAGGTTCAGCGTGATGGAAGCAGCCGCTTTACGATCAAAGCGCTCCAGAGGTTCAAAAAGAATCTGGAACTGAAGCTGGACAAGATGGCTGCAAAAGACAAAAAAGACGACGTTATCAACTTCGAGCACTTGGGTGTCGACAGGCTCTTTGTTGATGAGGCACAGGCATTTAAGAATCTGTTCATTGTTACGAAAATGAATAACGTCGCCGGACTCTCTACAAGCGAGTCCCAAAGATCCCTGGATATGTACCTGAAGTGCAGGTATATGGATGAGATTACAGGCAGGAAGGGCGTTATATTTGCAACCGGGACGCCGATCAGCAACTCAATGACAGAGCTATATACGATGATGCGTTACCTCCAGTATGATACTCTACAGAACCTGCATCTTATGAATTTCGATTCCTGGGCATCTACGTTCGGGGAGACAACGACGGCGATAGAGCTTGCACCAGAGGGAACAGGATACAGGGCGAGGACAAGATTCTCAAAGTTCTACAACTTGCCGGAGCTGATGAACATCTTCAAGGAATGTGCGGATATCAAGACGGCAGACACTCTGAACCTCCCCGTCCCTGAAGCAGAATTTGAAACAGTGTTGGCGCAGCCGTCTGAAATGCAGAAAAATGCTGTACAGGAGCTTTCAGATCGTGCAGCACAGATCCACAGTGGATTGATAGATCCCCATATTGACAACATGCTCAAGATCACATCCGATGGAAAGAAGATCGGGCTTGACATGAGGCTCATGAACCCCGACCTGCCGGACGATCCGAACAGCAAAGTGAACATGTGCGTTGATAATGTACACAGGTTATGGGAAGAAGGAAAAGCTGAACGGCTGACACAGCTTATCTTCTGTGATACATCAACGCCAGGTAAAGGGTTCAATGTCTATTCAGATGTGAAGGAAAAACTGGTGCAGCGTGGGATACCGGAAAAGGAAATCGCATTTATCCATGATGCTGATACCGAGAAAAAGAAAGATACACTATTTGCGGAGGTCAATACGGGCGCTGTCAGAATCCTGATGGGGAGTACCCAGAAAATGGGTGCCGGAACGAATGTCCAGACGAGGATGATTGCCGTGCACCATCTGGATATCGGTTGGAGGCCTGCCGACCTGACGCAGAGGAACGGACGGCTCATCCGACAGGGCAACATCAATAAGAAAGTATATGTGTTCAATTATGTAACCAATGGGACATTTGATGCCTATCTCTGGCAGACGCTGGAAAATAAGCAAAAATTCATCAGCCAGATCATGACTTCAAAATCCCCCGTCAGGTACTGCGACGATGTTGATGAGCAATGCCTTTCTTATGCAGAAGTAAAGGCGCTGTGCGCTGGAAATCCGAAGATCAAGGAAAAGATGGATCTGGATGTCCAGGTATCAAAGCTCAAGCTTTTAAAAGCCGATTACATGAACAGCCGGTTCAGGATGGAAGACCAGCTTTCCAAAGGCATACCGGCAGAAAGGGAAATTGTAAAGGAACGGATTGACGGTATCAAGCAAGATATCCAGACAGTCCAATCACACCCGGTCGAGGAAGGTGGGTTCTATGGGATTGAAATACTAGGGAAAACATACGACAAGCGTCCAGATGCGGGTGCTGTGCTGATCGCAAAGGCAAAAGCAATGCGCAAGGAAGAAGCAGGCGTGGACATGCACCAGACTATTGGAAAGTACAGGGGGTTCAGAGTGGATATCCATTATGAGGCTGCAGACCGTACTTTCTACGTCAACATGAAGGGTATGCGTTCTCATCTTGTACAGCTTGGCTCGGATCCGACAGGTGTCATCGTAAGGATGGACAACGTGCTTAAGAGCCTTCCCAAATCTCTGGATACGGAGGAAAGCCGGATGAAAGAGCTTGACCGGAGAGAAGAGGCGATAAGGGAGGAATTGAAGCATCCGTTTGAAAAAGAAGAAGAGCTGAAGGAAAAGTCAGCCCGACTCGCAGCTCTCAATATAGAACTTGATCTCGACAAGCCACAGGAAGATGCGCAGATCATGGACGAAGGGGAAGACAGCGAGCCCGAGAGGAAAGAAATGCAATACACAGAGGATACGCAGAAACAGCCTGGCCTGGAAGCCCCGCAGAAGGAAGAACGTGCAGATCCTGCATACATCCAGGAAAAAGTAGAGAAATTGACCGAGATGGCAAAAAAGGCTATTGCGGATACATTTTCCAGGAATGCCGGAATCAATTCTGATGCAGAACGGATCAATTATGAGAAGTGCCACATATACCCATATGTAACAAAAATGCCGCTGACAGCAGCTATCCCGGCACACTATCCGATAGACACTAGAAGCGACATGGCGCTGCAGTATGAAATCAGGGGAGAGGACGGGACAACTGAAAGAGTAACGATGAAAAAAATGAATGAACTGAAAATGACCAGACAAGTCCTGTCTGCCGTGGCAATCAGGAATTATGAAAGGGACTTCACACCAAAATTCATCCCGGTAAATGACATTCCGTCTGAAAACCTTCAGGGCGACATCAAAGTAATAAAAAATGTATTTGGCGACGTTGATGGCGCGTGTATCATCACGAATAGCAAACTTGAAAACGGCCTTGTAACAGCGATGACATCCGCTGGAAGTGAACTGATAAGCAGGTACATCCCGGAAGGGGCATATATTCTTCCGCTTTCGCAGGACTGCGCTGTCGCAGTATCCAGGAATGCCGTATCAGAACAGCTCCTGAAAGAAAAGATATCGGATTATTCTGATATCGTAGACGGAAAAGACATACCGTCAAAGGAAATCCAAATGTACGACAATAGGTCCGGAATACTTAACTGTAAGGATAAGAGCTTGGAAGCGTCCAGACAGGAAAACTGTAAGAGCCAGAGGTTTGCAACCGGATACTCAGTCTAAATACAAATCCCAAAAGGAGAAAAATGAGGCAGCCTGCCGCCGGGATGGCGGAGGCCTGCCTCATTTTTCCAAAAGATGGAGAGTGATATAAGGTAAAACGTCAATACTCTTTGAGGGAGGGGCAGCCGGAATGGACATCAGATGTATTCCGGCTACCCCGAGCAAAATAGAGAGGGGTCTATGGGGTAGCCCCCTCGCAGAATCATTATCTATCATGGTAATGAAGCCGTCAAGGTTGCATGAATGCAACCACAGCAACCACAAACCAACCACAAATTGGAACGACAACTTTTGTTGAGCAGGTAGGAGACCAAAGTAAGAAGATCAGGGAGGACGTGTTATGGAAGAAGAGAAAAGCAGTTATTTGATGCAAATTGATGAAGACCAAAGGAAAGAGCGTGAAAACGCGCCCCAAATATCAATGGAGCGGCTTAAAGAACTGCTTGAAGAGTTTAGCGATGAAGTCATGCTGGAGGTGGAGTTGTGAAAGGCATAGCAGAAGCGGAAAGAAACGAATATGTTCCGAAATATTCCACCAGGAAAGGAATTCGACTTGTCCGTGTGAGGCTTGAAAAAGGAGAATACCTGTCAGGCGACCATGCCCTCTATAACAGGGATCAGGTCGCATTGTTTGCTGCTAAGCAATTCGGGGACATGAACAGAGAATTTTTTATGATTTTTAATATGGATGTAAAAATGCGGGCAATTAACATGAATATATGTTCAGTTGGTACTATTGACGCATCCTTTGCACATCCGTCTGAGATATTTAAATCTGCGATATTGAGCAATGCATCGGGCATAATCATGGTGCATAACCATCCTTCCGGAATCCTGGAGCCATCAGCGGAAGATATTGCAATCACGAAAAGGATTGCAGAATGTGGGAATCTTATGGGGATCAGGCTGATTGACTCCATAATTGTTCAAAATGTGGATGCTTCGAGACCGTTAAGCTACAGCATTGGGGAGAGTAATCCTGAGATTTTGAAGGCAACAGTCTCAGAAAGCAAGCCGAAATATGAAAAATCAGAATCGATAGGTGATCCAAAAAGAAACTTCGCGCCAAGTTGGCGAAAGGTTAGGTAATGGGATGAAAACGGCACTCTGCTTTTCCATTTATTCAGCGTCCATGGCCTGGTTTTCTTATGTCGTAAAAGATGGAAAGCAAATCACGGGCTGCATGTTTAGTAATGAGGACGCATCATGGCTGCTTCGGGTAATGGCTTATGCATGCGCTGTTGAGGCTGCCCTGTATGGGATAAAGGCATTGCTTTGAACAAAAAGGAGGCTGGCGCATGGAATGTCCTTATTGTGGCAAAGAAATAGAGGAAGGGACTATCATCTGCCCCGGATGTTTCCGGCTTATTGCTGATCGGAAAGCAAAACGGATCAAAGCAGATAACAGTCCTGATACTGAAGCTGAATGCAATCAAGATGCCATTACACCCTTTGATGCAGGAAGTCAGCGCCTGTATATGAGAAGCACGATATCTGAAAAGGAAAGGATAAAAAAAATCCTGCAAGAAGAGCAAATGCAAAAGGCGGGGGCGGAATACGGGAACAAAGAAAAAGGGAATGAAGACAAGCCCATAGGGGTACACACCTATCTTATGCTCATGGTTGTGTTCTCAATACCCATAATCGGATTAATCGTCAATATAGTGGTAGCTGCAAAAGCCAAAAGAAAAAGTCTCAAGAACTTTTCTCTTGCATACATGGTGATGATGGTATTGATTGGATCTGTACTGATATTCATTGCAATAGGAATTTATACATCCATGGGAAATGGCATCATTAATAAAGGAATTTTCCCACAGATCATGCAGGCGGGGGACAGATTTAAAAACATTGAAATGGCAGAGAAAATGAAAATATGGCAGTGAAAATGCCTGAATGACAGTAAAACCTGTTGAAATGGCATATCCTGCAATGCTAGTATACAAGATGAAAAGGAAGCAAAATATATAAAATGACGAATCCACGATGCACAGGCATTGTGGATTTTTTGTTGGTGAAAGGTACGCAATGGGAAAGATCCAGATATCGGAAACAGAATTTCAAAACATCATTAGGAATAGCATTGTAAAAGATACTGATGCCATAATCCAGTCGATCCTGATCAAAACGCAGCAAAACGGCAGGGCAGCGATGATCTCATATGCCCCCGGCCATGTATCCGGAAACATTTCAACCGGGTTTATATATACCGTGACAGACCAGCCGATTATTGTGGGGAAGCGTATGGTATCAGAAGGGAAAACAAAGATACGTCTTGTGGGAAATGTGAATGGGAAAGAATCATTCAGCGCACTACTTGAAGAAAACATGATGCCATCGGCGGAAGAGAGGAAGGTAGTAAAAGAATTTATTAAGAAATATTCGCCTGAGGGGATGGCAGAAAAAGCGGTTTATGACAGCACGCTCCTACTTATAGAAAACCGGATCTATTCTGAAATGGATCCGGAAACGCGGCGGCTATTATGGGAACTTCATACCATGGACGAAAAACAGTTCAGTCGGAAAGCTGCATCAGACATTCGGAGGTACCTGCCTTTTGAATGGGGAGATGCTGCTTATATCAATACAGGGACTGTCAAAGGCCCGTCCGGCATGAAACAGTGTGTCATCCTTGTGCGGATACCTGGACAACAGGAAATAGCAAGTGTAGGTGTGCGCGATTACCAGCTACGGTACAGGAATGACATGATTTCATGGGAAGAAATGATGGAATCCATTGCGTCAAAAATAGCAGAAGATGTAGAGCGCAAGTCGGAAAAGGCTGGCTCAGCCAGTATTTTAGAAATAATCAAAGACTTTGAAAAAACAAGAAGATATGTAATGGTCGATGCGGTCGGTACGACACAGGAACAGGGACTTCTTGAAAAAGTGCCTCACAGGACGCAAGGTGATATCTCCTGTATTTACAGGATATTCCCATATACAGGGGAATATATATCAGAAGCATCCTTCATTGTTACGAACAGGTTATTAAAAAGTTACGGGATAACCGAGGAAGAGATTTACAAGGTTGCGGTGAGAAACAGCCAAATTAGAAGACCGCCAAGGATATATACGGTGCCTGATGTGCTTACAAAGCTTTTTACGAAAGGGCAGAATATCGGCCATAGCACATTTGAGGCAATAAGAAGCCAGTCAGAGCCGTACCCATCTGAGTTCTATTCCCTGGAAGATGACTCCCTTTCACATGGGGCGGCTTCGCTTTTTTATCCGGGGACGCTTGACATGCTGCACGCAAAAATGCCTTCTGGCTACTACCTGTTCCCGGTTACGGATTATGAATGCATATTTGCGTCTAAATCGGCGATTACCAAAGAAAAAGTAATTGAGCTTGCGGCTACCCGGTTTCGGGAACTTTCCGAAAGAATGGGGGACGAACATCTGATCTCGCCGAAAGTACATGAGTACGACACGGAGAGAAAGATGTTGGTCTGCATGGAGGATTAGTTATGGGAGCATACACGGAAGATATTGCAAATCCAGGGGATTACATAAAGGTATATATGAAAGACCCGTCAAATAATGGAATTGAAACGTTTGAAGGATATTTCGTCAGCATATCTATTTCAGTCCATACATGCGAACCTGTGATAGACATCATGAATTATCAGGAATCCCTTGGGTATGGAGCATGTATCGGGCTTTCTCATATCAGCCGTATAGAAATCCTGAAACATGGGATCATGAACAGAACGCATTCCGGCAAAGTCTGTCTTGACGAATCAAAAATAAAGCAATTCATAAAAGAAATACCAACAACTGAGAGAACCTTCGCTGCAGTCTGTGGAATTCCATTCAGGGAATTGCAGGGTTACTTAGAAAGAAAAGTCGTACCAACCGGGATTGCACGCATGATTGCAGCATCACTTGAAGTCCCGATTGAAGAAATTATCACTGCAGAAGCCTCGACAGGAGATGAAACACATGAAAAATGTTGAGTATACCTTGTGCGACAGGTGCTGCTTCTGTCCGCTCCCAGGAGCTGAGAAGGAAGTAAAGATATGCCCGTTCTTTATCCCATTTGAAGAGATCGGGAAAGGGAAAAAGTATTCACCAAGAATGCTTCGCAAGTATGAGGACGCCGGAGGAGATATATTTGACCTGCTTTTCAATGATGATAGAGAGGGTTATGAGGCATTCAAAGCAATTTTATGAAAATACATTCCTATGTCTTGACAAAACTATGTAGCACATATATTATTTTTATACCAGCTACACAGCTGAGACAGGGAGGAGGCTGAAAATGGTACTTGATTCTGAAAGATTTGACCATCTGCACTGGCATTTTGTAAATGACAGGATTTTTATAAATGCAATCTGCGCAAGCAGCAATCCGGATATCTTGGCAAAATGCCCCCATAAGATTATCGGGGACATCGCAGGAGTGTACGTGATGCCGGCCTATATCGAAAATGAGCGGAAAATTGTAACCATGACATATGAGTCTATGGAGAGATACGGGCTTGATAAATATGACCTGCATGATCTCGCTGTAAAGAACTCCACAGAGGTATATCCGATCTGGCAGCCGACGATCTTCGATACGTTAAAGAGACCCAGGGGCGGGACATTGTGAAGAACGAGCCCGACGTTTACGAAAATACGCCATGGTATTATATCCTTACCAACAAGCAGGCAGAGAATGGGGCTTCAGCTATCTTTTACCCGGGTGTATTTGAAACAATAGGCAGCCAGATACCGGAAGGATGTCTGATGGACTGCGCTTCTAAAGAATTCATCATGTACATCAGTAAAAATGAAATCCCTGTGGAATGGGTGCAGGATGATATTGAAAAAATCAAGAATGATGTAACCTTCGAGGAAAGGTGGTTTTTATCTGATAAGGTACACTATTATGATCCCAAGAATAAGAGGATCACAGTGATCGAAAAAGGGCAGCGATTTGAACACCACTTACACTATAACTGCATCGACAGGGTGCATGCATTAGAAAAAAGGCAAAAGGAAACTATGACGCTTTAAAGGACATATAGTTTCAATACCAAAGGATTCGCAGACAAAGCCTGCGGGTCCTTTTCTTTTACAGATAACATATGGAGGACTGATGAATGGAAAAAGAGGAAAATATTTCGCCTGAGCTTGCAAAGCTTGATGCGCAGATCATGAAGGCACAGGAAGCAACTAAAAAGCTGTTGGAGAAGAGAAAGAAAAAAGCAAGGGAGATCGCTGCAAGACAGGAGAAAGAAAAAGAGAAATGGCTGGCAAACTTCAACGTAGAACTGGAGAAGATACTAAAGGAGCGGTATGGAAAGCTGTTTTGGAATGCGGTTGATGCGGAAGAACTTGTTATTGTGTTCGATGACGCACTTCCAAAAAATGAAGTCGAAAAAAACAATGGGAACAGCATGGAACAGGAAGCTAGCGAAGCGGAAATAGTGTCTGAATGACATGCAATAGACAAGCCACAAGCGTAGTAAATATGGAAGGAAAGAAAACATATGGGTGAAGAAGCTGACGTTGTAATCAGGGTAGTCGACATGTGGTACCGGATACAGGATGTATACCTGCGCCGTGCACTTGCGATCGCGAAATTCCTGCGTAACCTGTACCTTGCCGACTGGGTAGGAAAAGGCAATTATCATCATCTGCTCTCAGCCTGCAAGGCGAAGGGGGACAGCTTGGTATTCATCAATGCAAATACCGAGGATGCGGAAGCCTTAAAGGCAATTGAAAAAGAGATGAAAAAGCATGGAATCATGTTTGCAAAAATGCCAGACCTTTGTGGCGGAGACGGGCGGACACAGTACGCTATCCCCGGAAGCAACATTCCAGCATTCAAAGCTTTCCAGTCAGACCATTCTCGCGGAGAATTCAGGGACATATTTGTCGGAGAAATATCCATTACGGATTATATGGATACCGGGAAACAGCGCGACGGAAAAAATACCCCTGAATACGAAGAGATTAAGAAAAGTGCTGAAGAAAACATGAGAAGGGGGAAAGAAAACCCTTCCATAGAAGTGGAAAAGAGAAGAGAAAACGATGGACGGAAGGAGAAAAAACCGGGGGTTTTCAGCCGGATCGGAAAACTGGCTGGGAAGAAAGAGGAAAAGGTGCCATCCATAGAAATCAGGGAAAAGGAAACTGGAAACCAGCACACCGACGAAAATCATAGAGAGAAGGTTCTCAATATCAAATTAGATGGAGGACAAGAAAAAGCGCGGGAAATGGACGCGCAAAACGTCGGGTATAAAAAGGCTATCCTTACGTCTGATGATGTAAGCGATTTTTCAGGCAGCCTGAAGAAATTTAGTGTCAATGACACGTATTCGATTTTCATAAAAGACACCGATTGCTGGACGGAGGAAGATGGTGGGAAGGTTGTATGCAAAGGGGCATTTTTCTATGACAATGACTACTCTGTACTGAATAAGGAGACTGGCAAAGAATACAAGGTTTCAGGTGAAGACCTTGTCGATTCCCTGAACAGGAAGGAACCGGAATCGCTGGTAAAAGTTGACAGTGACGGGAAAATCATCATTGACAAAGAGAGAACTGAGATGTTCCACGAAGCGGCAAAGCCTTTCGCACAAACGGAAGGGATGAGGCTTGCGGACAGGAATGATGTCCAGACCAGGGCTGTCTACGACCTCCCGGAGCAGCTTGGGGATGACAATACGTTCTTTATTTCGGGAATGCCTTATAAAAAAGGTGAGTATTCTACCCAGTACCTGATGAATGACGGCTTCCATGTTATTGAAATCCCGAACCAGTATGTCGGGTTCACCGACCCGGAGAAGGCAGGATATATCAGGCCTGGTGCGTTCATCACAAACGGCGACAGGTATAAAATATTCGGGATTTTTGACAGGACATACGGAAAGTATTCCTTCCATGAGGTAAAAGACTTTATGGAACATCCGGACCTGATGGGCAAGACAGGGAAGCTCCAGAATGTGAAGGATATTGCAAAGACCTATAACAACAAGATGAAGACGATTGCGAAAACCATGTCAGCAGGCAAACCAAAGGCCGAAGACTTTCCGACAAAAAACCTTTAAACGAAGGAGAACAAGTTGAATGGCAAAAGATAAGAAAGAGAAAGTCAGCCTGACCCGGATACTTGTGATAGCCCTCCTCCCTGTCATGATATATATCGCATACTGCATCGGGCTTTTAGGGGGACAGGAAATCAGTCTTGACTCGCTTGGATGGATGTTAAGATATGAACTTCTGCATCCTTTCCCAATGAGGGTTACGACAACGACCGGGTATGCAATGCTCGTTGTCTTCGTAGTATGGGCAATCCTGTTTATGAAGTCGTTTACCGACCAGCATGACCTGCGTTTAGGACAGGAGTACGGGACGGCAAAATTCGATGCCCCAGAAAATATCAACAAGTCGCTGATGAACAAGGAAGCAGACGATAATAAGATCTTGTCAGAAAACCTGCGGATGAGCCTTGACACACACCTGACGGGGCTGAACAACAACGTTGTCGTAATTGGAGGATCTGGATCTGGAAAATCGTTCTATTATGTGCTCCCGAATGGAATGAAAGCTAATACGTCGATGATCTATACCGACCCGAAAGGATAGTTTGTATTAAGACAAATGAATTTTGGGCATAACGATACAGACGGACATCGAAAGGAGGCGGCGTATTATGAGGACTCAGCTATCGACTGAGCCGGGGAAGATAACGGCATTGTACGAGCGTCTGTCGAGAGACGATGAACAGCAGGGGGACTCCAACAGCATCATCAATCAGAAGCAATACCTGATGGATTTCTGCTCTCAGCAGGGTTTTCAGAATGTCCGGCACTTTACTGATGATGGTTATAGCGGAACAAACTTTGACCGTCCGGGATTTCAGACTCTGCTAGGCGAGATCAATGACGGTCGCGTGGAAACCGTGATCTGAAGGACATGAGCCGATTTGGAAGGAACTATCTTCAGGTCGGGTATTATACTGATGTTCTCTTTCCAGAGAAGCATGTGCGTTTTATCGCAATCAATAACAACATCGACAGTGCCAGACCGGGAAGCAATGATTTCACGCCATTCCTGAACATCATGAATGAATGGTATGCCAAGGACACCAGTCGCAAGATCCGGTCCATCTTTCACGCAAGGATGCAGAAAGGACTTAAGTGCAGTGGGGCAGTTCCCTTTGGCTATACAAGGGACCCGAATGACAAGCAGACTTTTATAGTTGCTCCGGACGAAGCGGCTATCGTGAAGAGAATCTTCCGGATGGCAGCGGAGGGAACTACCATGACAGAGATCGCAGATACGCTGACCAATGAAAAGGTTCTTAACGCGACAGCCTTCAGGCAGAAGTATCATCCGGAAAACGTCCACAGTGTCCGTTACAGGGACCCGTGTTTCTGGTCACCACAAACCATACGCCATATACTCGTCCGAAAAGAATACCTGGGGTGTACTGTCCTTGGCAAGACAAGAAGTGAAGACTTTAAGCGAAAGAGAAAGAGACATGTTCCGGAGGAAGAACAGCTCGTCTTTCCAAACACCCATGAAGCAATCATCGATCAGGAAACATGGAACCTTGCGCAAAAGGTAATGAACCGCTGCGCAAAAATCACAAAACTGGGAATCACAAGCAGACTGTCAGGACTTGTATTCTGCGCAGATTGTGGCAGAAGGATGGGCTATTCAGCGTGCCATGCCAAGGCAGCCCCCGAGGCAGATTCCTCCTATTCCTTTCAATGCGCTGGCTTCAGGGATCGCTACAGGCAATGTACTTCTCACTATATAAAGAAAGCACGATTGAGAAGGCTGTAGCGAAGGCTATCCGCGCGGTTATGAAACGCGTTTTTTTAGATGAGGCAGCTTTCGCTGACGACCTTCAGAGACAGTTCAATGAGCGGAAAGGGGACAGAAACAGCAGCGAGAAGAAAGAATTAACTGAAGTCAATAACCGGATCATGGAGCTTGGGAGGCTTACAAGAGGACTCTATGAGAAAAACATGAAAGGTATTCTTTCAGACATGATGTTTGAAACGCTCATGAAGGAGTACGATTCCGAACTGCAAGTGAAGGAGGCCAGGAGAACTGAGCTGGAATCTTCCCTCAGAGAGGCGGAATCCCAGAAATCGGATCCGCGAAGATTTATCAGTCTTTTGAAAAGTTATAAGGAATGCAGCCATGTGACCAATCAGATGCTGTATTCCCTGATAGACCGGATTGAGGTCCATGCCCCTGCCCGCGGAGCCGATGGCAAACGTTCACAACAGATTGATATCTATTTCAGCTTCCTTCCGGAGTGCCCTACATCGGTCAGTGACGATACTCTTCTGGCGAGACACCGGAAGAACAGAAGAAGTACGATGAGGAGCTGGACAAATGGCTCCTTCAGAAAAGAAGAGAAGATCTTGTAAATGCGGCAGGCTCTGAGGAAGCTGCGGCAGTATTGATAACAGAGTATAGGGAGAGGGAGGCAGAATCAGCGCACAGGTATTACGAAGCGCAAAGGAAGCGTATGGAAGAAGATCCCGACTTCAACAGGGAGATGCAAGAGAAATTCAAAAAATACAGACGCACGAGAAAGGAACGTGATAAGCAGAAGTGGGAGGAACTAGTTAAAAAGGCTGAGACTGATCCTGAGGCAGCAAGAGAACAGGAGGCTATCAGGGATCGCAGAAGAGAGCGCGACAGAGAGAGAAGAGCAAAGCTGCGAGGTGGCAACCCGGCACCAAAACCGGAGAAGCAGCCCCATATGTCAAGAGCGGAGCGCATGAGGGAGCTGAAAGCAAAGGCCGCTACTGATCCCGAAGCCGCAGAGAAGTATGCCTCGATCAGGAAAGCCGAGAAGGAAGAAAGGGACAGACGGAAGATCCAACAGGAAGCAAGGATGGCAACAGATCCTGATTATGCTGAATACATCAGAAAGCGTACCGCAGAGTACAACCGGAGACATTGCGCACAGCGGGCACGAGACAGAAAGAAACTCATCCAACAGGCGGCTACTGATCCTGAAGCAGCGAAGAAGCTTTCAGAGATCCGTTCCATTGAAAGAGAACGAATGAAAAAGAGCCGGGAAAAGGCCAAAGCTGAAAAGGCCGCAGCGGCAGAGGAGGCATCGAAGAATGGACATAGAAACAACGGAGGAGAAAATCAAGAAGGTTGACGCAAAAATCAGTACGCTTCAGAAAAAGA